>Ga0081606_1000017_pt1 | contig 248254 bp, 197 predicted proteins | sample EareggfetidaYelm_FD_71127 | JGI IMG/M metagenome (GOLD analysis project Ga0081606, IMG submission 71127) | Earthworm egg capsule microbial community from the University of Washington, USA - E. fetida Yelm (SPADES assembly) (version 2) | ecosystem: Host-associated > Annelida > Reproductive...
GAAGGCGGCCCGGTACCCTCCGAAGAGAGGGCGACCGGGCCGCGGGTTCTTCTCGAGAAGCTCATCAGAAGGGCTGAAGGCGGTGGGGGGGAACCTCCTTCGGCCAGCTTCGACATGCTCCGTGTCCTGAGCTTTAGCACTCGTCGTGCCATGCCCTCCGGTCCACGAAACCCCAAGGATTCCCACGACTTGTGGCCAAGAGGCCGTCCCCTCCCCTCCGCCATTTTCACCCCTGCATTGCAGCGGTGAAATCGCGTTTCACAGGTGAAAGGAACCGGGGGCAACCCGCGCGAACGGGCCTTCGCCATGGCCCGGAAAAGAAGGCGGCCCGGTACCCTCCGAAGAGAGGGCGACCGGGCCGCGGGTTCTTCTCGAGAAGCTCATCAGAAGGGCTGAAGGCGGTGGGGGGGAACCTCCTTCGGCCAGCTTCGACATGCTCCGTATCCTGAGCTTTAGCACTCGCCGTGCCATGCCCTCCGGTCCACGAAACCCCAAGGATTCCCACGACTTGCGGCCAAGAGGCCGCCCCCTTCCCTCCGCCGTTTTCACCCCTGCATTGCAGCGGTGAAATCGCGTTTCACAGGTGAAAGGACCGAGTGGGAGATCGAACTGGAGATGACGCGGGGACGCCAAGGGCCCGGCGCCAAAAAGAAGACGGCCCGGTCTCCTCAGAAAGGGGACCGGGCCGCGGGTTCTTCTAAAGGAAGCGCATCGGAGCGCTGAAGGGGTGGGGGGGAACCACTTCATCGCCGCATCAATGTGCTCTGTCCGTAGGCTTTAGCACGCACCATGCCAGGGCTTCTGGACTCTCAGAGTCCAATCATTTCAAGTACTTGGCGTTGTACTCGCCCCCCGGGGCCATCGGGTGCGCCTTGCAAGACTGCAACGCTTTTGCAGGACTGCAAATCCTCAATCATCCCAGGCGCTTATACGTTTCAGCATTGAACCCGCCATTTCAGTTCCGACATGCGGGCTCAATCGCGGGGTTCGCCCCCCGCGGGGCGCAGATTCAGGCGCTTCATCTTGCGCCACAACGTCGTGGACGAGATCGCCAGCTCCTCGGCGACCCGGCCCAGGTCCGTCTGATAGCGCTCCAAGGCCTGGGCGATCGCCCGCCGCTCGGCCTCCTCCACCGACTCGGCGAGCGTGGGCAGCCGGCCACTGACATCCGTGGTGAGTGGTGTGGGCGGGGCCTCGGGTCCACCGCCGAGCATCCGCGTGTTGGGGCGCAGCGGGAAGTCCTCGGGCAGCAGTTCCTCTCCCTCGGACAGCGCCGCCGCCTGTTCCACCAGGTTCTCCAATTCGCGCACGTTGCCCGGAAAGCTGTGCCCCATCAGGTGCTCCACCGCCGAGGTGGACAGGCGCTTGGGGTTGGGGCTGCGGGCGTTCGCGCGCTTGAGGAAGTGCTCGGCCAGCGCGGGCACGTCCTCCAGACGCTCGCGCAAGGGCGGCACCCGCAGCGTCACCACGTTGAGCCGGTAGTAGAGATCCTGCCGGAAGCGCTTCTCGTGTACCTCCAGCTCGATGTCCCGGTTGGTGGCGGCGACGATGCGCACGTCCACCTTCACGGCGACGGACTCGCCCACGCGCCGCACCTCGCCGTCCTGCAGCGTGCGCAACAGCTTGGACTGGAAGGCGGGTGTCGTCTCCGTCACCTCGTCGATGAAGAGCGTGCCCCCGTCCGCTTCCTCCACGAGGCCCCGGCGCGCCCGCACCGCGCCCGTGAAGGCGCCCTTGGCGTGGCCGAAGAGCTCGCTCTCCAGCAGCGTCTCGGAGATGGCGGCGCAGTTGACGGGCACGAAGGGCATGCTCTTGCGCCGGCTGTGCGCATGCACCGCGCGCGCGACGAGCTCCTTGCCCGTACCACTCTCCCCCTGCACCAACACCGTGGCGTCGCTCTGCGCCACGCGCATGAGCCGCGAGGACAACTCGTTCATGGCGGGGCTGCGGCCCACCAGCGCGCTCAAACCGTGACGCTCGTTGAACTCCCCGGCCAGCATGTCCACCGTGGCCTGCAGCCGCGCCCGCTCCTGCGCGCGCTCCACCCGATAGCGCAGCTCCCCTTCCTTGAAGGGCTTGGTGACGTAGTCGAACGCCCCCTGGCGCATGGCCTCCACCGCGCTCTCGATGGAGCCAAAGGCCGTCATCATGATGACCTGCAGGCGCGGGCTCACCTCCAGCGCCTTCTTGAGGAGGGTGAGCCCGTCCATGGGCTCCATCTTCAAGTCGGTCAGCATCAGGTCCACGCGGGAGTTGGCCAGCGTCTGCAGGGCCTCCTCGCCCGTGGAGGCCTCGAGCACGTTGTAGCCCTCCGAGCGCAGGAGGAGCGCGGTGGTGGCGCGCATGTTGCGCTGGTCATCCACGACCAGGATGCGGCCGCGAGGAAGAGAGGCGTCGTTCACGGAGGACTCGTCGGCTGGGAAAGAGGAAGGCGGATGGAGAAGACGGTGCCACGGCCCAGCGTGCTCGCCAGGAAGACCTCGCCATGGTGCTCCTCGATGATGCGTTTGACGACCGCGAGGCCCAGGCCCGTGCCCTGGGCCCGGGTGGTGAAGAAGGGCTCGAAGACGCGGTGGAGGAGTTCGTTGGGAATGCCGCACCCCTGATCCGCCACGTCCGTGCGCAGGAAGGGGCGGCCGTCATGCGACTCGCGGCGGGCGGACACGCGGATGACGCCGCCCTGCGAGGACATGGACTGGATGGCGTTGACGAGCACGTTGACGAGCGCCTGGCGGATGAGGCGGCGATCCAACGGCACCCGGGGCAGGTCCTCGGCCACGTCGATGGAGGTGGTGACATGGCTGGGGCTGCCCTGCTGTCCCCACGCCGACTCCACGGAGTCCTGGAGCAGACGCGCCACGTCCTCGGGCTGGCGGATGGGCTCGCGCGGACGGGTATAGTCCAGCAAGTCACTCACCATGCGGTTGAGCCGGTCACTCTCCTCCGCGAGGATGTCCAACAGCATGGCCGCGTCGCCGTTGGGATTGAGGAGGCGGCGCAACGAGGCCACGGCGTTGAAGATGACCCCCAGGGGGTTGCGCACCTCGTGGGCCACGATGGCGGACAGCTCACCGAGCGCGGCCAGGCGCTCGCGCTTGACCATCTCCGCGCGCGCCGCGGCCAGCTCCGCGTAGGAAGCCCACAGCGACTCGTAGAGACGCGCGTTGGCGATGGCCAGGGCGATCTGCCCGCAGGTGGCCTCGGCCAGCTCCAGCAGTTGAGGCGGGAAGACACGCTGCCGGCGGGAGTCGGCCACCACCACCACGCCAATGAGTTCCTCGCGCGAGGTGAGCGGCAAGCCGATCATGGCCTTGGGACGGAAGCGCATGGCGAGGTCAGTGCGTGCCACGTCCTCGTGCTTGGACACGTCCGGAATCACGATGGACTGGCGCTCCCGGGCCACGCGCGCGGCGAGCGTGGGCGAATCGGCCACGGACACCGAGACGCCCCGGAAGGCATCCCGTTGGGTGATGGAGGCGGCCGCGCCCCGCAGGACGTTGGTCTGCTCGTCGTACAGGTAGATGAAGCAGTCGGACACGTCCAGCAGCCGCACGAGGAAGTCCGAGGCCACCTCCAGGATGCTCGCCACCTCCAGGGTGGCCGCCGTGGTACGCGCCATGTCCAGCAACAGACGCGAATCGGCGAGCTGGCGCGCGGACTCGGCGCGCAGGCGGCGCTGGTCCATCAACATCATCAACAGCTCGGCCAGCGTGCCCAACAGCCGCAGGTCGTCCGGGCCCAGGGGCCGCTCCGGTCCCCGCAGCACCCGCAGCAGCCCCTGGCGCAGGCCCCCCTGGGACAGGTGCACCGACGCCCCCCGGCCCAGTCGCCCCCCGGAGGCTTCGCGCCAGACGCGCTCCTCCTCCTCGCTCAACGGCACCACGCTCCGGGGCGAGGCCTCGGACGGGAGCGGCCCGTCCAGCACCGCGAAGGCCTTCTCCAGGACCGCGTCCAGGCCTACCCGGGCCACGAGGTGCCACTCGTCCCGCACGGACACCGCGGGCACGTGCAACACCGCGGCCTCGGCATCCAGCAGCGCGGCCAGCCGGGAGAGGAATTCATCGAGCGAGGGCGGCTCGGGCAGGGCGATGAAACGCGCCGTCTCCGCCACGACCGACATCTCCCACCGGCCGCGCTCCACGTCCGCCAGCATCCGCGCGTCCGCGAGCGCCGCTCCCACCACCTTGGCGAAGAGCGCCAGCACCGGGCCATACGCGGGCGTCAACTCCACGCCGGACACCCACAGCACCTCCGACGGCGGAGCGCCGAGCGGCAGGTAGACGGGGGTGAACGCCTCCTGGGCGGGGCCAAAGACGGGCCACCCCTCGCCGAGCGCGCGCCGCCCCAGCGATCCATCCTCCGCGGAGAGCACACCCTCGTGTGCCAGGAAGCGCGCGGTGAGGTTCGCGCGCGCCAGCCCCTCCACCACGAGCCGCCGCACCGCCTCCTCCGAACGCGCCGCCACGAGCTCGGCGGAGGTCTCCACCAGACGCTCGGCGACCTGCAGCTCCCCGGGCCGCTCTCCCAGGACGAGGTGGTTGCAGAGCAGGGCCCAGCCACTGCCTTCCAGCTCCACCTCCTGCACATGCACCGCCAGCTCGCGCGGCCCCACCCCGGAACGCGGCGGCAGCATGTAGCGCCGCGGCGCATCCTGCTTCAGCATCCCCCGCTCGCGCTGGTGGTAGCGCGCCAAGAGCCGCGTCCGATCCTCCGGGTAGAGGAAGTCGAAGAAGGAGCGGCCCTCCACCTCCTCGCGGCCCACGCCCAGCATCTCCACGTAGGCCTCGTTGGCCAGGAGGATGCGGCCCTCCTGCACCACGGCGATGGGATTGGTGAGGCTCTCGATGAGGCGTCTCAGGGCCGCCTCGCTATAGCGATTCTTCGTCATGCGCGCCGCAGCACCCGCTTCTCTCCGACCCGAAGCGTCACCTTCTCGCGGTCGAAGTGCTCCGATAAGGGAATGACGAACTTCCGGCTCTGCCCCACCAATTCCTTGAAGCCCTGGGTGGAAATCTCCTTCTTCTCGCGGAGGTAGGCAATCAGCCGCGCCTCGAGCCCGGCCAGGGCGCTCGCATCGAAGAAGAGCTCCTCGCTCACCCCCACCACCCGGCCCTCCGCCACCGCCACCCGGAGCAACTCCCGGACTCGCGGGGCGGGCAGCCGCAACCGCTCGGCCAGCTCCGTGAGCGTGGGCGGCGCGAGCCCCGCCGCGCTCAAATCCGCCACCAACCGCGTGCGCGCCGCGTCCTCGTCCAACGACAGCGTCCGCCCCCGCCCCTTGAGGCGCACCGTCTCCTTCTCGCCCTCCACCTGCCCCCCTTCCACCAGGGACTGGACCAGCCGGGCGAAGACGCGAGGCTCCAGCTCACCGGACAGGCGTTGGCGCAGCTCCTCGCGCGACAGGCCCTCGCGCAGCGGCTCGCGTTCGTGGAAGGCCGCCAGCAGCGCCAGGGCCCGCGCCCGCAGCCCCCCGAAGACCTCGCCCGACAGGTAGAGGCGTCGCTCTCGATCCACCAGCAATACCTCCCCCCGGGCCCCCAGCGGCTCCAGCACCCGCGATAATACCCTGGGCGCCAGCGCCGAGCGGGCGAAGAGTTCCCGCCAGGTGAGTCCACGATAGCCCGCCTGCCGCAAGAGCCAGGCGACCTGGACTCCCGGGTCCCCCTCCACCAGGGGCGCCACCACGTCCGCCCCTCCCCTCCGACGGCGAGGAGGGGTGATGGAGAGCACCCGCCCGCCCGCCAGCGTCGCCCCCCGGCCCGGCAACGCGCGCGCGCCCCGGAGGATGAAGCGCTGACCCGGCAGGGCCGCCACCGGCGCGCGCAGCCGCAACTGCGCGAGCCCCGTCTCGCCCGGCTCCAGACGCTCCAGGTCCAACAACGCCACCGTGGCCTCCACCCGCGCGGTGCCCAGGTGCAGGAACAGCTCGCGGCGCCGGGGCAGGGCCTCGGGAGCCGCGGCCAGCAGGCTCACCTCCACGTCCAGCATGGACGTCTCGGGCAGCTCGCCCGCCTTCACCAGCACCCCACCGCGCGACAGGGCCTCGGTCTCCACTCCCGCGAGATTCACCGCCGTGCGCTGTCCCGCCACCGCCCGTTGCACCGGCGCGCCATGCACCTGCAACCCCCGCACGCGCCAGGGGCCGGGCAGCCCCGGCAACACCGACACCGCCTCCTCCAGCGCGAGCTCGCCCGACAGGAGCGTACCCGTCACGACCGTGCCAAACCCCTTGAGGCTGAAGGCCCGATCCACCGGAAGGAAGGCGGGGCCCTCGGCGGAGCGCCGGGGCATGTCCCGGGCGGACCGGACGAGCTCGGCGCGCAGGGCGTCCAGTCCCTCGCCCGTGCGAACGGAGACGGGCACCACCGGGCGGCCCTCCAGGAAGGTCCCCGCCACGAGCGTGGCCACGTCCGCCTCCACCAGCGCGCGCCACTCGGCGCCCAACCCCTCGAGCAGATCCGCCTTGGTGAGGGCGACCACCCCCGTCCTCACCCCCAGCAGCCGGCAGATGTCCAGGTGCTCGCGCGTCTGGGGCATCACCCCCTCGTCCGCCGCCACCACCAGCAGCGCCAGGTCCACGCCCCCGGCCCCCGCCGCCATCGCCTTGACGAAGCGCTCGTGCCCGGGCACGTCCACCACCCCCGCCACCAGGCCCTCCCCGAGCGGCAGATGCGCGAAGCCCAGCTCCAGCGTGATGCCTCGGCGCTTCTCCTCCGGCAGCCGATCCGTGTCGATACCGGTGAGCGCCTTGACCAGCGACGTCTTGCCGTGATCGATGTGCCCCGCGGTACCGATGATCATCTCGCCCGGCGCGTCCCCCCGCTCAGGGGCTCACGCCCCCGCCTTGTCCGGGTCCACCTCGAAACGCCCATCCTCGACCACCTCCTCGTAGTCCCAGGGGAAGACGACGAGGGCGTCGGTGGACACCGCGCAGAAGTCCGGAGTGAAGCCATCGGGCCGACAGACGAGGGTGGCGCTCTTCACCCCGCGCGCGCCCGCCTTGAGCGCGAGCTCCGTCGCCAGCTCCAGCGTGTCGCCGCTGGCGGCCACGTCATCCACGATGAGCACGCGCTTGCCCTTGAGCTCCTTGGGCATGTCCCCGGTCAGCTTCGGCTTGCTCGTGGACTTGTCGCGGCTGCGGCGGCTGATGCGCACCGGGAAGAACTCGGCCCCGAGCGCGCTGGACAACGCGCCGCCCACGAACACGCCGCCATGCGCCACCCCCACCACCGCCTGGGGCTCGTAGGCCTGGCGGATGGAGCGCGCGAGCGTCTGGACCGCCCGATCGAAATCCATCCAGGACAGCTCCTGGATGCGCGTCTTCGAGCGCGATTGATCCCGCCCGGTGAGCTGACGCGGCGCCTCGACCTGGGGCGCGAGCACCAGGTCTGGCGGAATGGAGACAAGCTTCTCCACCTGCTTGGGTGAGGGCTTGCCCTTCGTGCCCTTGGGCTGCGCCCGTTTGATGGCCACGGTGAGGACTCCAGAAGATGAGAGGTGCGGTGGCGGCGTCATACCTCGGGCGGCGCATGCCCGCCACTGCCGCCAGGAGCCTTGCTCGTCAGCTCGTCGCCTGGTCCATCACCGCCAGGATCTCCCGGATTTCCTCGCCGGTGACCACATAGTGCGTGGTGCAGAAGTGACAATCCGCCTCCGCCTGGCCTTCCTTGGCGAGGATGTCCAGCAGTTCCGCGCGGCCCAGGGACACCAACGCCCGCTTGACCCGGTCCTTGCTGCAACTGCACGTGAAGGAGACGGGATAGCGGGACATGACCTCCAGGTCCGACTGGGGCACGAGCGCCTTGAGCAGGGCGGGTGTCCCCTGAGCGGCGAGCGCCCGCACGGTGGGCTCGAAGTCCCGGGCGAGCCGGTCCCCGAGCGACCGGAAGGTCTGCGTGTCCCCGTTGGGCAGCGGCTGCAGGAGCAGACCGGCCACGAGCCCCAGACGCTCCTCGCCCTCCGGCAAGACGGTGAGATAGACGCGCGAGGGCACCTGATCCGAGATGGTGAAGTAGCGCTCCAGGTCCCTGGCCAGGTCGAAGCTCTCCAGTTCCACCGAGGAGCGGTAGCTCTCCCCATCCCCCAGGTCGCGCAGCACCGAGAGGAAGCCCTTGTTCCCCAGCACCGGGCGCCAGTGGTACTCGCCGTCCAGGCCCGCGTGGGACACGAGCGGATTCTTCGCGTAGCCCCGCAACACGCCCGACCCATCCCCATCCACGAAGAGGCCGCGCAGGGGCCCGTCGCACTCCAACTGAAGGTTGATGCGCGAGTCGTTCTTCTGCAGCGCGGCGAGCAGCGCCCCCGCGGTGAGCGCCTGGGCCATCAGCGAGGCCGACGCCGAGGACGAGCGGTGCAGCTCACGCGCCTTGCGCGACAGGACGCCCGTGGTGACGAGCACCACGCGCAGGTCGGACTCCTTCAACAATCCACTGACGAGTTCATCGGCCATAAGGGGAAGTAGCGTGCCGTTCCCGGGACCGCTCGCCAATGACAATGCGCATCCCCACCAGGGGCCGGCCTCCCCGGCCGGGCCCCGGACAGGGGGGCTCGCGGGGCACTCGCATCACCCCGGCTGATACCTCCGTGTCCCGGATAGGCCTCTTCTGATGGTGGAAAATCCTACCCGGCCCCTGGGACGGGCTATAACGCGCCGTCCGAATGATCCTCGGCGCGGTCTTGGCCGCGCGAAGTCCGGAGTCCCCATGAGCACCCAAGCCGCCACCACCGCCGCCCTCCCCCAGAAGACGCCGCTCCTCCAGTCCCGTCTGGGCTCGTTCCTCGCCGTGGTGCCGCTGAGCATCTGGGTGGTGAACCACCTGTGGGACAACCTCGCCGCCTTCCAGGGCGCCCAGGCCTGGCAGACCGCGGTGACCGAGTACAAGCACCCCTACTCGCAGGTCCTCACTTTCATCATCGTGCTGCTGCCCCTGCTGTTCCACACGGGCTGGGGCATCGTGCGGCTGCTGAGCTTCCGGCCCAACAACCTCGCCTACAACAACTACGGCAACCTCAAGTACCTCCTCCAGCGCATCGCCTCCGTGGGTGTGCTCGGCTTCCTGGGCGCCCACATCTGGCTGGCCTTCCTCCAGCCCCGGCTCATGCACGGCGCGGCCGAGCCCTTCGCCGTCATCGCCTATGAGATGCGCTGGCACCCGCCCACGCTCATCGTCTACACGCTGGGCATCCTCGGCACCGCGTACCACCTGGCCAACGGCCTCCAGGGCTTCGCCATGGGCTGGGGTCTGCTCGCCAGCGAGCGCTCCATGCGCCGCTTCGAGCCGTGGAGCATCGTCATCTTCCTCGTCCTGCTGGCCATGGGCTGGGGCGTGCTCTACGCCATGTTCCAGGCCGGCGGCACCGAGGCCATCATGCAGGCGCGCGACGCCATCGTTCAGACCCAGGGCGACATGCACTGAGCGCTCCCCCGGGGGGCTCCTCCCGGACATGCCGCGAAAACACAACGGCCGCCCCGGGAAACCGGAGCGGCCGTCGTCTTTTCCAGGGCCTCCGTGGCTCCCCCTGGAGGGGAGCCAGCGCGCGGGCCTAGAACGGGATGTCGTCGTCCCCGCCACCGCCGCCACCGCCCATGGAGCCACCGCCCATGGGGCCACCGCCGTCGTCCATGGGCGGGCCCGAGCCGTAGTCGTCGTAGCCGCCCTGGCCCTGGCCGCCGCCCCGCGGCTGCGAGTAGCCACCGCCGCCGCTCCGGCCACCACCGCCGCCGCTCGCTCCGGCGCCGTCACGGCCCCCGAGGAACGTCACGCCGTTGGCCACCACCTCGGTGGTGTAGTTCTTGCGGTTTTCCTTGTCGGTCCACTCGCGCGTCTGCAGGCGGCCCTCGATGTAGCACTGGCGGCCCTTCTTCAAGTACTCACCGCACAGCTCCGCGAGCTTTCCCCACACCACGATGCGGTGCCACTCGGTGCGCTCCTGCTTCTGGCCGTTCTTGTCGGTCCAGTTGTCGCTGGTCGCGATGCGGAAGTTGGCCACCGCCTGTCCGCCCGGGGTGAAGCGCACTTCCGGGTCCGCCCCCAGATTGCCAATGAGGATGACCTTGTTGACGCCTCCAGCCATGATGCCGTCCTTTCGTCGAGCACCGGCCCACCACGGGCCGGTTACCTACATCCAAGAGCGGGAATGCCACCCGCGCCACTTATCTGCCTAGCATAAGGGGCTGACACCCACCTGAACAGGGGTTCAACCCCCCTCTCTTCCCGGACGCCAGGAAGGAGGGCGGGCAAGTGGGCGAGGCATCACCCTCCGGGACGGCTCTCCGCAGTCGTTGGCTTGGAAGCGCCGGGCACGACGAGGGTGGGCACCAGGGGCTGCACGAGGGACGTCGTCGGCTTGGGAGCCTTGGCCTCGGCGACCTGCCGCGACAGCGTCCCCTCCAGGGAGCGGGCGAAGTCGGCCAGCTTGGGATCCGAGGCGCCCATGCTCTTGCGCAGCGACTTCCAGAACGGGTGCTCCGACTCGGCGGCCTGGACGAAGCCGCGGGACAGCAACTGGGTCGTCGCGTCCCGGTCCCGGTCCGACGCGGTGCGCAGGGCCTGCACCAGCTCCTCGGGCGCCGTGCGGGCCACCGCGCCCAGGCCCTCGGTCATCTCGCCCTCGGCGAGCACGTCTCCCGAGGAAGCCCCCGCCAGCTCCACCACGCGGCTGAGCGCCTCGGCGTTGCCACTGGCCGCCAGTTCCACGAGGCTGCCCAGACCCGGCACGTCCACGGACAGCTCCCGCGCCACGCCTCGCAGCCGGCCGTACACCTCCGAGCCCGCCGAGTAGCTGTCCAGGAGCGTGCGCACCCCGAGGTAGTCCTGGGGGTTGCTCTGGTAGAGCCCCTCGGCCACCACCGCGCGCACCGCGGGATCCTTCTCGCTGCGCCACGCCGTGCGCAAGAAGCCGATGTTGCGCGGATCATGCTGACTGGTGAGCGCCAGGTACGTCTTCACCCGGCTGCTCACCTCGGCCATGGGGCTGTTCGGCTTCTCCTCGCTCGCGAGTTCCGCCACGGCCCGGCCCGGCCCGATGGTCGAGCCCACCGAGGCCACCGCCGTGCCCAGCGCGTCCAGTCCCCGCACCACCGGTCCCGAGCGGCCCGGGTAGTCATTCACCATCATGGAGAAGATGAATTTCTCGCCACCGGCCGCCTGCACATAGCCGCTCAGGGCCGACACGTTCTCCAGCGTGCCCGTCTTGGCGCGCAGCCGGCCCACGGCCTCGGTGCCGTCGAAGCGGTAGCGGAGCGTGCCGTCCTTGCCCGCGATGCCCAGCGAGGACAGGTACTCGGGCGCGACCGGGAAGCGCTCGTACATGTAGCGCAGGATCTTGTCGAACTGCGTGGCGGAGAAGCGGTTGGCGTCGTTGAGCCCACTGCCGTTCTTCATCACGTAGGTGCCGCGGGGGATGCCCACCTCGCGCGCGAGGAAGTCCTCCACCACGTCCAGGCCCTTGGCGAAGGTGCCCGGAGCGCCGCGCGCCTCGGCCCCCATCGTCTTGAGGAGCATCTCGGCGATGAAGTTGCTCGACATCTTGTTGAGCTTCTTGAGGACGATGTCGAAGGTGTCCGATTGCGCCACGAACACGAGCTTCGCCCGGGGCGGAGTGACGCCCGGCTTCACCCTGCCCTTCACCTTGATACCGCGCACGGCCAGCATCTGCTTGAGCGTCTGGCCGAAGTACATGGGCGGGTTGTCGATCTTCTTCCACACGCTCATGGCGCCGCCGCCGTGGGGCACCTGGCCGCGCACCAATATCTTCTGCTGCGCGCCCGCCGCGTCCGAGGCCACCGAGAAGCGCCGCGCCCGCTTGTCCCCCGTGGTGAGCGTGCTCTCCACCACGAAGTAGTCGCTCGGCGGCTCCACCTCCACCACGCCCTTGGCGCCCGGCTGATCCCCCGCGCGCAGGTACACGCCCACCGCGTTCCAGTTGAGGCTCAACGCCCCCGTGGGCGACATGTAGGCCCGGTCCGAGTCCTCCTGGTCATAGCCCGAGGGGGTGCGCTCGGCGTCGAACCACGCGTCGTCCACGATGATGTCCTGCACCTCGCGCAGGCCCGTGTGGAACAAGTCCCCCGTCATGCCGAACAGGCGCTCGGTGGTGACGGACGGGTCACCCTTGCCCCGCACGTAGAGCGTCTTGGCCTTGATGCCATCGGACTCGGTCTCGACGAGGAATTCCGTCTCGAAGCGGTACTCGGAGCCCAGCGTGGCGAGCGCCGCCGCGCTCGTGACGAGCTTCACGTTGGAGGCGGGGTTGAGCAACTCGTCCGCGTTGTGGCTGAACACCACCGAGCCGTCATCCAGGCTCATCATATGGACGGCGACACGGCTGGTATTGAGCGGTTCGCGCCGCAACACCTCCATCAAGGACGTCTTGAGGGCCTCGCGCTCGGCGCGCTTCTTGTCGTCCGCCGCCGCACCCACGCGCGGCTGTGCGACGAAAAGGGCGACCGTCACGGCCAAGAATGTTCTGGCTCGGGGGAACTGCACACACTCTCCGGGGAAGGTGAGGGCCATTATGGAAGGCGGCACCCAGGGCTACAAGGGAGACACTTGCCTGGTCCCACCGTGCAGGGTGCCCGGTCTTTCACCAGGCAGCGAAGCATCACCTGGAGAGTGTACGGCAGTGTTCGCTCGAGGAACGGGCGGAACCCGGCGGTCATGTAGGGCGGAGCAGGCTACCAGGCGATGGCGTGGCGGTCCCGGAAGAAACGCCCCGTCGGACCTCCGGGCGGAAGGGTGGCCGCCCAGGCCAGGGTGTCCGCGCCCTCCTCCACGCCGCGCGAGGCCCGCTCGCCGCCCATGCGCGTCTTCACCCAGCCCGGCGTCACGGCGTTGACGAGCAGGTTGCGCGGCCGGAGTTCATCGGCCAACAACCGGGTGAGTGCGTTGAGGCCCAACTTCGAGACGCGGTAGGCGGAACCGGGCCAGCCCCTCGACTCGTGCTGGCCACCGCGCACGTCCTCGACGTAGGCACGCAGGAACGCGCGCACGTCCTCCTTGGAGGAGGGAGGATCGATGCGCTGGCGCAGGGTGGGCGCCAGGCCCTCGAGCACGCCCAGTCCACTCGACACCATGACGATGCGGCCATGCTCCGCCATCAGCGGCACCAACCGCTCGGTGACGTGCAGCGCGCCGAAGAAGTTCACCGCCAGGGTGCGCTCGGCCACGTCCGCGTCGAAGCCATCCAGGGCGACGCCCGCGTTGTTCACGAGCGCCGCGAGCCCCAGCTCCTGACGCCCGAGCCGGTCCGCGAGCTGGCCGATGCTCTCCTGGGACGTTACGTCCAGGGGCTCGAAGGTCACGTCGAGCCCCTCGTCGCGCAGCGCGGCGGTGGCCCGGGCCCCCTCGGCGATGTCCCGGGCCGAGAGCAACACCCGCATGCCCCGCTGGCCGAGCTGCCGGCACACCTCGAAGCCAAGCCCTCGGTTGCCCCCCGTCACGAGCGCCACTCCCGTCATCGTCTCCATGTGCCGCACCTCCGGGCACGAAGAGTAATGATGGAAGGATTGACCGGAAGTGTCCTCCAAGCCCTCAACCCGTGGAAGATGTCTCGTAGGCGCGAATGGTCTCGTCGAGAACTCCACGGAAGTAACGGTCCGCCTGACCCTCCCGGTCACGCAGGATGATCAACGCCGGATACACGCGCGGGTCCTGGAGTTCCATCGCCGCCTCCACCGCGAGCACACTCACCGTGCGGGCCGCCAGTGCCGCGAGAAGCGGCTCCAGCACCTGGGGCGCCTTGCGCGACGCGAGCCCCAGCAAGGCCTCGCCCTGGATCTCCAGGTCGGTCTCCGACACGCGGCGCAGCAGGGCCTCGCGCAGCGCGGGGGTGTCGGCCTCGCAGACGGAGCCCAGACTGAAGGTGGCCCAGTTGCGCACGTCCCGGTTCGCGTCCGCCGACAGCTCGATGAGCGCGGAAATGCCCTCGGCGGTGGCCTCGGACGGCATCGACCGCGCCACCGAGCACCGCACCCCCTCGCTCGGGTGGGCCTTGAACTTCACGAGGTCGGGCACCACGCGCACGTCATGCAGGAAGCCGAGCGCCGACACCGCGGAGTCGAGCACGCAGGGCTCCCGCTCCCGGCGCACCAGGTCCACCAACAGCCGCAGCCGCTCCTCATGGAAGGCGTCCTCGTCCATTCCCAACTGTCCGAGGATGTCCGCGCCCCGTGAGCGCGCCTTGATGTCCGCGGAGCCCATCAAGCGCTCGGCCGCGTCGAGCACTTCCCGGGTTCCCCGATCGTGCAGCACCCGGATGGCATCCCAGGCTTGATCATCGTCCTCTTCACCCTGGAGGGAGAGGGCGATGAGCGCCTCGGTGCTGCGGGGGTCCTCGAGTGGATGATGTGGGTTCATGGTGGCTCCGTCCAAGACACCATACACGAGCCCCCCGCGCCTCGACCCCTTCACACGCATGTGGCACAACCCCGGCTCCGATGCCCTCGCCACTCCGCTCCGCCGTCCTGGCGCATATCGTGGAGCTCTTCGTGGCGCTCTTCGTGGCGCTCGTGCCCGGCTGCCGCGCCGAGCCACCCCCCGAGGGCATCACCGTGCTCATCGAGGCGCCGCCGGACAGTCTCGACAGCCGGTTGGCCCTCACCGCCCTGGGCCAGCGCATCGCCCAGCTCATCACCCCGGGCCTCGTCACCTTCGATGACACCGGCACCCCCGTGCCGGACCTCGCCGAGTCCTTTCGCGAGCTGTCCCCCACGCTCGTGGAGTTCATCCTGCGCCCGGGGCTCACCTTCCACGACGGCGGCGCGCTCACCGCCGAGGACGTGAAGGCCACCTACGACAGCGTGCGCGACGCGGCCCTCGCGAGCCCCCGGGCGGACCGGTACGCGGCCCTCGAGCGCGTCGAGGCGGTGGACGCGCGCACCGTGCGCTTCCACCTGCGCGAGCCCTACGCGCCCCTCATCGTCGAGCTGTCCCTGGGCATCCTCCCCGCGAGGCGCGCCCCGGCCGCATTCAAGGAAGCACAAGGCACGGCGCCCGTGGGCGCGGGCCCCTTCCGCTTCGAGTCCCAGCCGGACGAGGAGCACCTGACGCTGGTGGCCTTCGCGGGCTCCGCGCGCGGCGCGCCCGCCATCCCCCGGCTGCACTTCCGCGTGGTGCGCGACGAGACGACCCGCGTGCTGGAGCTGCTCAAGGGCCGGGCGGATCTGGTGCTCAACGCCATCTCCCCCGCGACGCTGCCCGCCTTGAAGCGCGAGCCCTCCCTGCGCGTGCTCACCCGGCCGGGCACGGGCCTCGCCTACCTGGGCTTCAACCTGCGCTCGGGCCCGCTCGCCGACGCGCGCGTGCGCCGCGCCCTCTGCCACCTCGTCGACGTGGGGCCGCTCGTCACCTACAAACTGCGCGGCCTCGCCCAGCCCGCCCAGGGCCTGCTGCCCCGCACGAACTGGGCCTGGGCGCCCGTACCCGGCTGCCCCCATGCGCCCGAGGAGGCGGCGCGGCTGCTGGACGCCGCGGGCTACCCGGATCCGGATGGGCCCGGCGGCAAGCCCCGGCTCACGCTCCAGCTCAAGACGAGCACGGACCGGCTGCGCCGCTCCATCGCCCTCGTGCTGCGCGAGCAACTGTCGCTCGGGGGGGTGGCCGTGGAGGTGCGCTCGCTCGAGTTCGGCACCTTCTTCAACGACGTGCGCCGGGGCAACTTCGAGCTCTACACCCTCAAGTGGGCCTCCATCGTCGAGCCGGACCTGATGCGCGGCGCGTACCACTCGGACAACGTGCCCTCGGAAGCGAACCACTTCGGCGGCCTCAACCGCGGCGCGCTCCGGGACCCCGCGCTCGACGCCCTGCTCGACGAGGCCAGCCGCGTGTCCACGCCCGAGCGCCGCGTCCTCTATACCCGGGCCCAGGAGTGGCTGGACGCGCTCGTGCCCGTCATCCCCCTGTGGCACGAGGACTCCGTGGCCGTCGTCTCCCAGCGGCTCCAGGACTTCGAGCCGAGCCCCCTGGGCCTCTTCACCCCGCTCGCGCGCGCGAGGCTCGTGGAGCCATGACGAGGCGGCTCGTCTCCACCCTCGTCTCGGCCGTGGGCGCGCTGTTGCTCGTCTCGCTCTTCCTGCACCTGGTGCCGGGAGACCCCATCGACGTGATGCTCGGCGAGCAGGCCACACAGGTGGACCGGGAGGCGATGCGCCGCGCGGTGGGTCTGGACGAGCCCGTGCCGCTCCAGCTCTGGCACTTCACGCGGGAGCTATTCACCGGCGAGCTGCGCACGTCCCTGCCGCCCTTCCAGAAGAAGGTGCTGCCCACCATTGGCGCGGCGCTGCCCTTCACGGGGATGCTGGCGCTCGCGGCCCTGGTGGTGGCGGTGAGCCTCGCCCTTCCGCTCGGAGTGGCCGCCGCGGCGCGCCGGGGCACGTGGGTGGACGCCCTGGCCATGAGTGGAGCGGTGGCCGGCGTGGCGCTCCCGCGCTTCTGGCTGGGTCCGGTGCTCATCATCCTCCTCTCCTTGAAGCTCGATTGGCTGCCCGTGTCCGGAGCGGGCTCCTGGCGCCACCTGGTGCTGCCCGCGCTCACCTTGGGCACGGCGCTCGCCGCGTTCCTCGCGCGCATGACCCGCGCCTCCCTGCTGGAAGTGCTTCGCGAGGACTACATCACCGTCGCCCGGGCCCAGGGGCTGAGCGCCTGGCGCGTGCTGTGGCGCCATGCCCTGCGCAACGCCCTGCTGCCCCTGCTCACCGTGCTGGGGCTCGAGTTCGGCGCCCTGCTCGGCGGCGCCATCGTCACCGAGAAGGTGTTCGCCTGGCCCGGCATGGGCACCCTGCTGCTCGGCGCTATCGAGCGGCGCGACTACAACACCGTGCGCGCCACCGTGCTCGTCTTCACCGGCTGCTACCTGCTCGTCCACGCGCTCACCGACGCGGCCTACGCGCTCGCCGACCCCCGCGTGCGGAGGCGCTCGTGAGACTCCCACGCTCGCTTGGAGGACGGATCGGCCTCACCGTGACGGGAGGGCTCGTGCTCGCCGCGCTGCTCGCCCCCGTGCTCAGTCCCTCCACCCCCGAGGCCATCGATCTCGCCGCGGAGCTCTCGCCCCCCGGCCCCGGCCATCCGCTGGGCGCGGGGGAAAATGGCATCGACCTGCTCACGCACGTGCTGCATGGCGCCCGGCTGTCGCTCTCCGTGGCCTTCTTCACCGTGGCGCTCTCGGCGGTGATGGGCACGGTGCTCGGCGGCCTCGCGGGCTACGTGGGCGGACTCGTGGACGAAGCGCTCATGCGCCTCACCGACGTGCTGCTCGCCTTCCCGGGCCTGCTGCTCGCGCTCTTCCTCACCGCGGTGCTGGGCCCCTCGCTCCTGCACGTCGTCCTCGCGCTGAGCGCCACGGGGTGGACGGGCTACGCGCGGCTGGCCCGAGCCCAGGTGCTCACCCTGCGCGAGCGCGAGTACGTCCAGGCCGCCCGGGCCCTGGGGGCGAGTGACGCGCGCATTCTCTGGCACCACCTGTTGCCCAACGCCGCGGGACCTCTCGTCGTCCTGGCCACCTCCGCCCTGCCCGGCACCCTCCTGGCCGAGTCCTCGCTCAGCTTCCTCGGCCTCGGCGCACCGCCGGGCACCCCCTCCTGGGGCGCGCTCGTGGACCAGGGCACGCAGTACCTGCTCGTCGCGCCCCATGTCGCGCTCTTCCCCGGCATGGCCCTGGCGCTCGCCGTGCTCGGCTTCCACCTGCTCGGCGATGCCGTGCGAGATGCACTGGACCCCCAGCCCCCTCAGCACCGATAACGCGGGCCCATGCTGACCTGGACGTGGAAGACGTTCTCGGAGCTGACGCTCGACGAGCTCTACCGCCTGCTGGCGCTGCGCCAGGAGGTGTTCGTGGTGGAGCAGCGTTCCATCTACCAGGACGTGGACGGGTACGACCCCGGCGCCCACCACCTGCTGGGCATCGGGGACACGCCGGACGGGCCCCGGCTCGCGGCCTACCTGCGCGTCCTGCCCCCCGGGTTGAAGTACCCCGAGGCGAGCCTGGGCCGGGTCGTCACCGCGCCCCATACGCGAAGCCATGGGTACGGACGGGAGCTCGTGGGCAAGGGGCTCGAATTCCTCGCGGCCCACCATGCCGGAGTCCCCATCCGCATCGGCGCCCAGAACTACCTGCGGCGCTTCTACGAGGGCTTTGGCTTTCGCGCCGTGGGGGACGTGTACGACGAGGACGGCATCCCCCACATCGACATGGTGCGCTGAGCGGGCCTCCTCACGCGCGAGGAGCCACGCCCCCGCGAGCACGCCGGAATCCGAACAGGGCCAGGAGCACCAGGCCCAGCGCCCCTGGCAGAGCACCGAGGTGCGTGACCCCACAGCCCCAACCGAGAGGAGACAGCGGCCCACCCGGCTCACCCGGCGCGGGGACCTCGGGGCCCGGGGGCTCTTCATCGGGAGGCTCGGGCTGAATCCCCACGCCGACCGGCTCGGAGGCCGCGACCGTGACATCACACCCCACGCCATTGGTGGCTCGTACCCGGACGACATAGCGCTCGCCCGGCACGGGCACCAGGTCCTCGGCGGTCGCGCTCCCGTCCTTCACGGGCGAGAAGTCATGCACCGTGTACTGCTTCGAGTCCGTGATGGACCATTCGTAGCCCACGATGTCCGACTCATCGTCCGCGAAGCGGTTCCAGGTGGCGGTGATGCGGCCCCGTGCGTCGATGGAGGCCTGCACGCTGCCCCCCGTCGGCGGCGTGGAGTCCTGCCGCACCCCGAACAGGAAGCCATTCAGCCCCCCCGGAGCATTGCGCTCGTAGCCCACGTCCCGGAGAAGGAGATCTTTCGCCCCGGAAGAGCCTCCGATGAAGAGCCGCGTGCCCGTCCCATCCAGGGCCAGTGCCCGCACGCTCTCGGCGGGAGGGGAGTTTCCGCCCACGTACGAGCCCCACGACATCCGCTCCAGCAGCGGGTCCAATGCCAGGACGAAGCCATCCCCTCCCGCCGGGGTGAAGGAGTCGTCGAAGCCCAGGCCCATGAGCGCCGGACTGAACGAGCCCGCATCCGTCACGCCTCCGATGAACACCTGGCCCGACGAATCGATCGCGGCACGGCCCACCGTGGACTGCGCGCCCGTCACATCCAGCCGTATCGCCAGGGGGGACAGGCTCGCATCCTGGGTCACCACCTGCGCGAAGACATCGTTCGTCCGGAGACCAGACCAGGACTTGGGAAAGCCCATGGCGTCCGTATGGCCCACCGCGACGAGGTCCCCATTGGACTGCCGCAGGAGATCCGTCACCTCGGTCTCGCCACTTCCTCCCAAGTGGACGAACCACTTCACGTCCCCCTCGGGGAGCAACGCCACGACGAAACCGTCCGAGTCTCCCGTGTGGAAGCCAGGATTGACGATGCCCGGCTTGAGCGAGGTATCGGTGTCCAGGATGTTGCCCCGCACCACCCCTCCCACGTAGACCATGCCGTCCCGGGCGATGACTGAGTGGGCCGCATCATCCGCGACCCAGAGCGGGGGCTTTCCCGCGGGCTTGGCTGTCCCCACGAGACGGGTCCATACGACCTCCGGACCGGACTTCGAAGACACCTGCACCTGGGCGATGAAGGCATCTTGGTCCGCCCCGCGCGCCCCGAGGCCCTTCGCCGAGGGGACGAACTTCTCCGAGTTGGTTCTTCCGACGACGTACACCTTGTCCCCGTCCACGGCGACGCCCAAGGCCTCGTCGGACTGCTCTCCCCCCAGGTACATGAACCAGCTCAGGTTGCCCTCCGAGTCCACCTTGGCGAGGAAGGCATCTCTCCCGCCCTCGTAGCTCAGCGCGGGCAAGACGATTCCACCGATGTCGGTACTGACAGTCGGACCCTCGGCATGGCCCACCACATACACCTCGCCGGAGGCGCCGAGCGCCATGCGGACACCGGAGTCCGCGCCCGCGGTGCCGAAGATCCGCGACCACAGGACCTCCTTGCCGTCGGCGCTCAGCTTGGCGACGAAGGCGCTCTCACCCCAGTCGGGCGTCAGTCCCGCTTCACTTTTGAGGAAGGGGCTCGAGTCCGTGCGTCCCGTGACGAAGATCTCGCCCCGCGAGTTGACCACGACGTCTTCCACCACGTCCGTCCCGTTGCCGCCCAGGTAGGTGTTCCAGGAGACGTGGGTCCGCGCGGAGCACTCCTGGGCGCGAGCGGTCACGGGCAGCGTGGCGAGCAGGGGTGAAATCAGGAGGGCGGCCAGGGCGCCACCACGACGAATGCGAGCGAACAAGAAGGTTCTCCTCCTAGAACAGGTTGAAGCCCACACCCACCGAAGCCGTCACCACGAGTGCCCGGTAGGGAGCCCCCTCGGGAATCCGGAAGCGCTCGGCCCCGACGTCCGCCAACAAGGTGAACCGGCGCACGGGCGTGAGCCTCAAGCCCACCACGCCACCGCCCCCCACGCCCACGCCCCGCACGCCCGTGCCCCGCAGGGCCACGCGCGGCTGGATGCTCCCGCGGCCGAAGGCGTAACCCGCCTCCACACTCAACCCCCAGCGAGCATCGGGAGCGGGCAGGAACCGCACCCCCGCCTCCAGTCCCCCCAACCCCATGGTGACGCCCAAGCCCAATCCCAGGGAGGGCCTTCCCGCCTCGGCTCCGGACACCAACACCCCTCCGATGTCACTGAACCCCACCAGCTCCGGGCGCACCCGGAAGGACGGGGGGGCCTCGGCGGACGAGGATGACGGAGACGACGGGGCCGACCGCGCCCGCTCCTCCGCGAGCAACCGCTGCCGCTCGGCATCCCGCGCCTGGGCCTGCTCCGCGAGCAGCCGCCGCTGTTCCGCCTCCTCCGCACGGGCCTGCTCCCGCAGCCGCTCGGTCCCCACCGTCTTCTGCGCCAGGTCCGCCAGCGCCACGAAGTCCGGTGGAAAGCGCGCGGAGTCCACCCGCTGCTCGGGATGGCGGCGCGCGAGCTCCTCGAGCTGCTCGCGCGCCTCGTCCATCAGACCGCGCGCGTACAGCGAGGCGGCCAGGTAGGTGCGCGCACGGGCGCGATCCTTGTCGGAGAGCGCGGAGTTCTCCACCTCCTGGCGCAAGGCGGAGATCGCCTTTTCGTAGTCACCGCGCGCGTAGGAGTCGATCCCCCGCACGGGAGCCGCCCAGGTGATGAGTGGCGCGAACAGGAGGACGCAGCAGAGGAAACGCAAGGTCATGGAGAGAGACACGTCGAACGGGAAATGACGATTAGCCTTCGTCCGGGCAGATGACGTCGTAGGTGCTCGTGGCCCCCGAGCGGATGGTGATGGTCCCGCTGCGATTCGTGATCGCCTTGTTGCCGCGCAGCTCGACGCGGTGCCTGCCGGGGCTCAGGGACAAGACCTTCGTCTCGGGCATGCGCCCGCGCGGCTTGCCGTCCACGTAGAGGTTGGCCCAGCACAGCGAGACGAGCTGGAGGGTGCCGTTCGCGCCGATACGGGGCCTGTTCACCAGAACCGAATCGGACTCGGGCAGGGACTTGAGTGGAGGCTCCGGGTCGGGCGGCGGCTTTTCCAGCGGCGCCTCGACCTCGCGGACGGGCTCGGGTTCCGGCTTGGGGGGAGCCACATGGGACACCACCTCCACCGGCGGAGCCACGACCATCGGAGGGGCTGGCTCGGAGAGCTTGAACAGGAACACGCCCGCTCCGAGAACCACGGAGACCAACCCCACTCCCGCGGCCACGAACACCTGACGGCTCCGGCGCGCGACGGGCGCCATCATGTCGGTGCGTGCGTCGGAGCCCGGCGAGCGGGCCGACGGCAGCCCGGATTGGGAGGGCGAGATGAGCGTCGGGCTGGAGGACCCCATCACCCGGCTCGTCCCCCCCGAGAGAGACACCGGCCTGGAGCGCCTTCCGACCGAAGAAGGCGAAGCGCCGCCGGAGGAGGCGCGCGAGATGCCGGGCGGGGACATCCCCTCGGGCGCCAGTGCCTCGGACAGCGCCAGCAGTTCCTCCACGACTTCCTCGCCGGAGGCCGGCCGATTCCCAGGCTCCTTGGCCAACAACCGCAGCACGAGGTCATCGAGTTCCGGTGGCAGCCCCTCGACGAGCGACGAGGGCGCGGGCGGCTTCGAATGCACCTGCTGGATGGCCACGTGCATGGGCGACTCCCCCTGGAAGGGCAGCCGTCCGGTGAGCATCTCGAACAGGAGGATGCCCACGGCGTACAGGTCCGTGCGGGGGCTCACCGGCTGGCCACAGGCCTGCTCCGGCGCCATGTATTCGGGCGTGCCGAGGATGATGCTCGCGCGCGTCTGGGGCGTGACGCCGTGGGGCGTCGCGGCCTGCTTGGCGAGCCCGAAGTCCAGCACCTTCACGTACTCCGAGCCGTTGGACTCCCGGACGATGAAGATGTTGCCGGGCTTGAGGTCGCGGTGGATGACGCCCTTGGCGTGCGCGGCCGAGAGCGCGGAGAGCACCTCGGAGATGAGCCACAGGGTCTGGGCGATGGGCAGCGGCCCGCGGCCATGGAGGATCTCATCGAGCGGCCGTCCATCGAGCAGCTCCATGATGAGGTACTGGCCCACGCCCGGGAGGGTGCCGAAGCCGAAGATGTCGATGATGCCGCGGTGGCGGATGGTGCTCACCGCGCGCGCTTCGGAGACGAGGTCGCGCGCGCGCACCTCCTCCGGAGTGTCCTGGCGGATGATCTTGATGGCGACCTTGCGGCCGATGACCGGGTGCTCGCCCTCGTAGACGACCCCCATGCCCCCGCTTCCGATGCGCCGGCGCACCAGGTACTCGCCGATGCGCTGCCCCACCAGCGGGTCCCTCATGACGGTGCGGGCATCCCACGCGGACTCCCCTTCGTCCGGCTCCGAGGAACCCCCCAAGGACCCGGAACGCACTCTCGTCTTGTCGTCGAAATCAGAGTCCATGTAATGGGCGCTGACTGCCCGGGCACGGGCCCATTTCCCTCGCGCTCAGGGAACTCCCCCCCGTGGGGACAAGGGCGCCGGGGCAGTCATCACGTCCGTCCACTTTACGTCAGTCCCCAGGGCGAGTCATCCGCCCCCGCTGGATTGGTACGCCCACAGCATACTGGCAGTGAGGTGGAGCCGCACTCCCCGGAGGACCCTGGCCTGTCCAGGAAGCGAGCCCATGAATGACGGTGTGCATGGAGCGATTCACCTGACCGCCCTGCACGTGAAGGGGTCGCCGCGCGCCGCGCCGCGAACGAATACGGCGAAGCGCTCGGGCAGGGAGTCGCTCCACGCCCCGTCTCCTCGGGCCGGAGTAGGCTGTCCGAGGCGCGCACGCGCGCGACGGGGAGTGACGCACGATGAAGGCAGTGGTGCAGCGGGTGCTCGAGGCCTCCGTCACGGTGGAGGGCGAGCGGGTGAGTCAGATGGGGCCGGGGCTGCTGGTGCTGCTGGGAGTGGGCCAGGGCGATGGCGAGGCGGACGTGGCGTGGATGGCGGAGAAGCTCGCCACGCTGCGCATCTTCGAGGACGCGGCGGGCAAGATGAACCTGTCCCTGGAGGACACCTCGCGCCAGCTCATCGTGGTGAGTCAGTTCACGCTCTACGGAGACACCCGCAAGGGCCGCAGGCCCAGCTTCATCGAGGCGATGGAGCCGGTGGCCGCCAAGGCACTCTATGAGCGTGTATGCGAGGCCCTGCGCGCGCGGGGCCTCACGGTGGGCACGGGCGTCTTCGCCGCCGACATGAAGGTGGCGCTCGTCAACGACGGCCCCGTCACCCTGCTGGTGGAGAGCCCTCCGAAGGCGGCGCCTCCGGCTCCTCGTTGAGCGCGGGCGTCATCCGCGCCATCAAGCCCGCCTCTTCCCGCACCGCGTCGCGCAGGAGCGCCGCCAGCCAACCAATGCGGTGCACCCACGAGAAGCCCCGGGGGCCCACCAGGGCCTCGGGCAGGGACGGGCACTCGGCCGTCTTGCCCAGGAAGTAGGCGCGCACCGCGTCCAGTTCCGGGGGCTGGGCCGGGAGCAGCCGCTCGCGTTCGCGCTCCAGGAGCCGCAAGAGCTTGGACTCCAACTGCGCGTGCCACCGCGCCACGGTGGTCGCGGGCCGCCAGGCCCAATCCGCGAAGGCATACTGCTGGCGCGACACGTAGCCCCCACGCCCCATGGGGGAGAAGACCCGATCCGGCGGGAAGGAGGGGAAGGGCTCCCACTGGCCGCCGATCAGCGACGCGAGCCCCAGGTCCGCCACGGGGTGCTGCCGGAAGCCCTCGCGCCGGCCGTGCGCGGCACGCGCCTGGGCGTAGGGATAGGTCGGGTCCTCCAGCATGAGCGCCAGGTGCAGGGCCTCGTCCCAGTCGCCCACGTAGCCCGCGCGCTCGCCCACCACGCACCAGCCCGAGGCGCCCGGGCCCCAGTGAAGCCCCGTGAGGCGGTCCACCAGCAGGGACCACGGCGCCTGCTCCACGCCGCCCAACCCGCCTCCGATGTGGGAAGAGAGCAACCGCTCCCCCAGCAGGCACGACTCCTCGTCCGCGATCTGCCCCAGCAGGGATTGCAACGCCTTGGCCGAATCGCTCATGGAGAGCGACAGGAAGGGCAACACCTGCTCATGAAAGAACCGGTCGTTGACCGGACGAAGGACCAGTTGCATTCAGGTCAGCTTATCATGGCCTCAAGGCCGGGCATCTTCCTGCACGATGAGGGCATGGATGGCCTCGGCCGTGGACGCCTCCAGGATGGAGGCGCGGAAGCGCGGATTCTTGAAGAGGCGCGAGATGCGAGCCAGGGCCTTGAGGTGCACGCCCGCGCTGTTCTCCGGAGCCACCAGGGCGAAGAAGAGGTGGGTGGGCTTGCCGTCGATGGCCTCGAAGTCCACGCCCTGACGCGACACGCCGAAGGCGGCCACCAGTTGCGTGAGCCCGGGCAGCTTGCCGTGGGGAATGGCCACGCCCTCGCCAATGCCGGTGGAGCCCAGCTTCTCGCGCTCGCGCAGCACCTCCACCAGACGCTCGCTTTTCAACGAGGGATGGGCCCGAACCAGCGCGGCGCTCAATTCGCGCAGGATCTCCTGCTTGTCACGGGCATGCAGGTCCGCGACGACGGCTTCTGGGGTGAGGAACTCGGAGATTCGCAAAGCTGGCGCTCCCGCGGTGGCGCTGCCTGCGCGGGCAATTACTCCTGGCCCTGCATTCGCGCAAGGGTCGCCTGCCTCCCTTGTCCTCCTTCGGGCGACTTATTCGCCGCTGGCCAGAAGATGGAGGGGGGGGAGGGGCTCGTCTAGTCTGCGGGCAACGTGTCTCCCTGGCTCTCGCGCACCCTCGCTGTCCCGCTCCTGCTGTGCCTCGGGGCCTGTGCCACCGCGCCGGATCGGGCCCTCCCACGCCCCTCCCCTCCCGCCCCACTCTCCGTCACCGAGACTGCGCCAGGACACCCGCCGCCGCCCTCGCGAGTCGAGGTGCTGCTCGGCGGCATGTCGCTCGAGGACAAGGTGGGCCAGGTGATGATGGTGGGCTTTGGCGGCACCGAGGTGGATGGGACCGTGGAGCAACTGGTGCGCGGCCGGCGGGTGGGCGGCGTGTGCCTGTTCAAGCGCAACATCTCGGATGGCGAGCAGGTGGCGCGGCTCAACGCGGACCTGCGCGCGCTGCTCGCCGGGGGCGTGCCGCCCTTCCTCACCCTGGACCAGGAGGGTGGCAACGTGGTGCGGGTGAAGGACGGCGTGGTGGTGCTGCCGGGCAACATGGCGCTCGGGGCCACGCGCTCGGCGGAACTCGCCTACGCGGCGGGTCTCGCACAGGGACAGGACCTGCGGCGTCTGGGCTTCAACATGAACCTGGCGCCCGTGCTGGACGTCAACCTCAACCCGCGCAACCCCGTCATCGGCAGCCGCTCCTATGGGGACTCGGTGGCGCTCGTGTCGGAGCTGGGGCGCGCCTTCGTGCGAGGCCAGCAGGACGCGGGGCTCGTCACCGTGGCCAAGCACTTCCCCGGCCATGGCGCCACGGACGCAGACAGCCACACGCAACTGCCCGTCATGCGCGCCACGCGCGAGGAGGTGCTCGCCCAGATGGAGCCCTTCCGGGACGTCATCCGCGAGGGGTTGGACGGGTTGATGACGGCGCACGTGGCCGTGCCCGGCCTCACCGGCGACGACGTCCCCGCCACGCTCCACCCCCAATTGCTCGGGGGGCTCTTGCGCGAACGGCTCGGATTCGACGGACTGGTGCTCACCGACGAGTTGGAGATGGACGCCATCGCCCGGCGCTATGGCGTGGGGCAGGCGGCGGTGCTGGCGGTGCGGGCCGGCGCGGACATGGTGCTGGTGCCCTGGCGGGCCGAGAAGAAGACGGAGGTGTACGAGGCGCTCCTCTCCGCGGCCCGGTCGGGCGAGCTGCCCACGGCCCGGCTGGACGAGGCGGTGCGCCACATCCTCACCGCCAAGGAGCGCCGGGGCCTCTTCTCGCCGCCCCCCGCGCTCGAGGAGCGGCTGGCCACGCCCCCCTCCGCGAGCAACGAGGAGGTGGCCCACCGCATCGCCCGCGCCGCCGTCACCCTCCTGCGCTCCCAGGGCAAGCACCTTCCCCTGACGCCCCAGTCCCGCGTGGGCGTCATCACCGCCGAGGCCTCGCTCGGAGCGGCCATCGCCGCGCGCGCGCCCCGGACCCGGGTGCTGGACGTGCCCGCCTGGCCCGAGCGGGCCCAGCGCGCCGGACTGCGGCGGCGCGCGCGGCAACTGGCGCTCGGCTCGGACGTGGTGGTGGTGGGGCTCATCAACTCGTACCAGTTGGAGCTCGTCACCCTGGCGGCCTCCACCGGACGCCCCGTGGTGGTGGTGTCCATGGGCCTGCCCTACCTCGCCGAGCAGGCGGACGAGGCGCGGGCGGTGCTCGCCGTGTACTCCTACCAATCCGCCGCCACCGAGGCCGCCGCGGCGGCCCTCTTCGGGGAGATTGGCACTCCGGGCCGGCTGCCCGTGGGACTCAGCCGGCTGCACTTCGGTCACGGACTGGACGCGCCCCGTCGGGAGCAGGCGCGCGTCAGTCCCTAGAAGTCCCGCCCTAGCCCGGCGTCGGCGGAGAGTGCACGCCGATGAGGCCGAACTGCCCGTCCTCCTTGCGCCGGTACACCACGCAGACCTCGTGCGTGGTGGCGTGCTGGAAGACGTAGAAGTCCTGGTTCATCAGGTTCATCTGCATCACCGCCTCGTCCACCGGCATGGGCTTCACGGTGATTTCCGCGGTGCGCACGATGCGCGTCGCGGACGCGGCGGCCGTGGCGGGAGCGCTCGGCGTGGTCGCCGCGACCGGAGACTCCGAGGCCTCGTCATTCATGTCCTCGGGCAGCTCGAAGACCTTGTGGCGGACCTTGAAGTTGTTCACCAGATCCTGGCGGTGGTGGACCCGCTCGCGCCCGTGGTGGTTCTTGATCTTCTCCTTGTACTTGCGCAGCTGGGACTCGATCTTGTCCATGGCGAGATCAATGGACGCGTACATGTCCGCGCTCTTCTCGCGGCCCCGCAGCACCCACGCGCCCGAATGGATGGTGATGTCCGCGTGGTGCAGGTGCCGCTCGAGCGACAACACCACGTGCGCATCCCCGGCGCGATCCAGGTACTTGTTCACCCGCTCGACCTTCTCTTTCGCGTACTCCTTGAGTGCATCGGACGAACCGAACTGGCGAAAGGTGATGTTGAGCTGCATGCGTTGCTGCCTCCTGTTGGGGCGGGAGAAAGACGACCAGCACTGCTCCCCGGATCAGAAACCCGCTCCGGCCACGAAAGCAACCCACCCACTCGCGAGGACGGCTGAACGCACGCCACTCGACAGGCAATGTCACCTGGACTTTCCAGTCCCGCTGGACTTCTTGCACGAGCAGTGCGGGTCGGCGACGGGAGAAGCGTTACAGCGGCAGCTCGACGATGAAGGCCGCGCCGAGTCCCCCGGGTCCCGGCTCCACGTGCACATGGCCCCGGTGTCCCTCGACGCACTGACGGACGATGAAGAGGCCCAGGCCCAGGCCTCCCGCTCGGGCCGAGCCCTGGAGCTGTTCGAAGCGCTCGAAGATGCGCTCGCGATCCGTCCCGGGCACGCCCGGACCTTCGTCACGCACCACCAGCCGGGCTCCCGTGGACGAGCGCTCGAGCCGGACCTCCACCGGATGTCCTCCACCGTGGCGAAAGGCATTGAACAGCAGGTTGATGAGGATCTGCTCGATGCGCAGCCGATCGAAGCGCCCCTCCAACCCGGGCTCGAGGACGGAGTGCAGTCGCACTCCGGCCATGCGCGCTTCGTCCTCGAGGCGCGCCACCACCTCGGCCACCAGCGCCGACAGGTCTCCCTCGGCGAAGATGAAATCCAGCTTGCCCTGGCGGATGCGGCTGACATCCAGCAGGTTGTCGCCCAGGGAGCCGAGCCGCCGCAGCCCCCGCTCGATGGCGTTGAGCCGGACCTGGACCCGCTGGGCGAGCAGGGGCGTGGTGGCGTCTTCCTTGCCCAGGCGCCGCAGCATCTGCAACTGAAGGGACAAGCCCGTCAGGGGCGTCTTGAGTTCGTGGCCCGCGAGCGACAGGAAGTCCTCGCGCACGCGCACCGCGTTCTGCAGCGCCAGCTCCGTCTCCTTGAGCTGGGTGATGTCCAGCATGGCGCCACGCACCACCAGGGGCTTCCCATCGCCATCGCGCATCACACGCGCCCGGCTGGTGAGCCAACGCCATCCGCCCTCCAGGCCTCGCACGCGGTAGGTGGAGGTATAGGCCTTCACCCCCGTCTCGAAGATGCTCGACACCTGCGCCTCCACCTCCGGGCGATCCTCGGGGTGCAGCGCCGCCAGGAACATCTCATGCGTCCACGTGGGCTGCGGCTCGGAGTAGCCGTAGAGCTGATCATGCCCCTCGGAGCGGAAGACCTGGCCGGTGACGAGGTTCGTTTCCCAGACCGCCATCTGCGCGGAGTCGAGCGCGACCTGGAAACGCTCGCCCAGCAGCCGGAAGCGCTTCTCCGTCTGCTCCACCAGGGCCTGCGCCTCCTCGCGCTGGGTGATGTCGGAGGCGAGCATCCACAACTCATCGCGCACCGGCGTGACGGACACCTCCAGCCAGGTGCGCGGAGGCAGGGCCGCGAGGAAGCGGGCCGCCTTGCGCGTCTCCAGGGCCGCCGCCAGACGCTCGTGCAACGTCCGGCCCATCAAGGCCGGGACCGCCACCCAGGGCTCCTGGCCCACCAGCTTCTCGGGCTCCACGCCGAGCAGCGCCGCCCCCCGCGCGTTGCAGCGCAGCACCCGCCCCCGCTCGTCCAGCGACAGGAAGGCCTCCGCCATATGCTCGAGCAACAGCGTCAGCCGTTCGTCCGCCGTGAACGGCGAGCTGTTGGACTCGGAAGCAGGCGCCTGGTGGGAACCGGGCGCGCGCGAAACGAAGGGCGCGCTCACCGGTCGTAAAGTCGCTGGCACAGCCTCCCACGTCAAGGACCCTGTAAGGGAAGGGCCCGCTACCCGGCGGAATCAGCGGGCGGGCATCCCGGGAGATGGCGTCTTGCCCGCCGCGAGTTGTTCCAGCAGCCACACGGCCCGCTCGATGCCTGGCAATTCACGGGACTCGCGCTGATAGCACCGCGCGGCCTCGCGGTACGACGGCACCGAGAGCACTTCGCGCACCGCGTCGCGAATGGACTCGGGGGTCAGGGCGAGCATATCCAACACACGCGCCACTCCCAACTCCTCGCATCGCTGGGCGTTGAGCGGTTGATCCGCGAGAATGGGCATGAGCACCAGGGGCAATCCATGGCTCAACGCGGACGTCGTGCTGTTGTAGCCCGCGTGCAGGAGGGCCAGGTCGCACCTGGGCAGCAGGAGCGTCTGCGGAATGTAGCGCTCCACGTGGACGTGGGCGGGTTGCGGTCCGAACTGGGCGGGGTCCTGATCCCTTCCCACGGTCATCACCAGCTCCACCGGCTCGTCTCGCAGGGCCTCGAGGATGGCGCGCAGCGGGCCCTGCATCTTGTTGAAGATGGTGCCCAGCGAGGCGTAGACGACCGGCCGCCCCCCTTGCCCGAGCCGTTCGGCCCACTCCGGCAGCCGCTCGTCACCGGATTGATCGAAGAGAGAGGTGCGCAGGTAGTGCGTCGTGGGCGTCAGGGGCGCGGAGCCCAGGTAGGAGGGAGGCGTGAAGCACAGATGCAGGGAGCGGTAGGGCATCTCCTGCCGGGGATCCGGCGCGAGTCCCACGCTGGCACGCAAGACATTCAGGCGCTCGGTCATCGGCTCGACGCGAAAGTCCTCGGGGCGCATGGCGCCCACCTGGACGGACGCACACGCGATCCCCAGATGCTCGGCGGCCACGCACGCGCCAAATTCCATCAGGTCGCGCACGAACACGTCCGGCCGCCACTGCCCGGCGATGCGCAACAGGTCCGGCACCATGCGTGCCGCCTGCAGGTCCACGAACATGTCCACGACGTGCCGCAGGTGTCCGTCGGCGGAGCCACGCACCTGCCGGAGCAGGGACTCCATCCGCGTCTTCACCTCCCCCGGCTCCATCATCGTCGACAGGTCGATGCCCGCCGTGAAGTGCCGGAATCCGTTGTGCTCCACCACCTGGCGGTAGGACTCCGCCAGGGCGAAGGAGACTTCATGCCCCGCGTCCTGGAGCGCCCGGGCCAACGGAACCAATGGATGGAAATGACCGTAACCAGGGCACGAGGTGAAGAGCACACGCATGGTCGGAGACCGCCGGTGCGAGGGTGGAAGGTCCCGAGCGGACCTTCACACCCGGCCGCCCGGAGGGCCTCAGGTGGCCCTGTACGTCGTTCGATGAATCGCTCTGAGAATCAACAGTAGGACGACCGCCCCGACGAAGGCCACGATGATCGTGGACACGATGCCGCCCCCCGGAGCGCCCACGCCCAGGGCCCGGAAGAGCCATCCGCCCAGGAACGCGCCGACGATGCCCACCACGATGTCGCCCACGATGCCATAGCCACCACCCACCACCGCCGACGCCAGCCAGCCCGCGATGAGCCCAATGAACAGCCAGAGGACCAACGTTTCGAGACCCATGTGCACGACCCCCTCTCGAGATTGACTGTTCCAAGAGGTAATCATCAGGCCCTCCATGGGGAGGGGCGGACAGGCAGGAGAGCCCCCCTCAACCGGGCCGGCGCACCTCGATGCCTCCCGCGCCCGCCACCACCAACTCCGACGTCATCTCCAGGAACAGGCCGTGCTCCACGAGCCCGGCCCGGGCCGCCAGGCGCTCGGCGAGCGCTCGCGGTGCGTCCAGCGGCCCAAAGGCACAGTCGAGCACGAAGTGGCCCTGGTCCGTCAGGAACGGAGACCCATCGGGACCCTCGCGCCGGGTGACCCGGGCACCCAACCCCTCCAGGAAGAGCACCTGGGAGCGCCACCCAAAGGGCAGGACATCGACCGGCACCGGCCACCGCGTTCCCAACCGAGGCGACAACTTGGCCTCGTCCACCACGATGAGCAGCCGCTGACTCGCCTGGGCGACGATCTTCTCGCGCAGGAGCGCGCCTCCACCGCCCTTGATGAGACCCAGCCGGGGATCCACCTCGTCCGCGCCGTCGATGGCGAGGTCCAACACGGGCCGCTCCTCCAACGTGGTGAGCGGCACGCCGAGCGACAGCGCCAGTTGCTCCGTGGCCCGCGACGTGGGCACGCCCACCACGTCCCTCAATCGCCCTTCCCCCCGGAGCTCGGCCAGCCGCCGCACCACGAAAGCCGCGGTGCTCCCCGAGCCCAGTCCCACCACCATGCCGGGTTGGATGGCCTCCACCGCATGCGCGGCGGCCTGGCGCTTGAATCGCGCGCTCTCACTCTCACTGGGCGGAGACATCGTCCGCACGCTCCCACGAAAAGAATTGGGGAGGAGCCGCCCCCCAGCGGCCCCTCCCCAAGGTACTGCCCCACTATTGCCCCTGACAGGGCACTCCCCTCCAACAACATCTCAGCCACTCAACCGTGCAACCCGACCGACCCGCCGCCGCCCCATCCCCACCCCGACCCGCCCTACCCGCTCACCTGCACGACAAGGCATTAAGCAGCCTTCGTGCCAGCGGTTCCCCACGCCATGAACCCTGTTGATTCAATGGGTTACGGCATGAGGAGAGGGAGGGGCCTGACCTGAGCCGGTAAGATTTACGCGAGCAGCTTGCCGCCGGTGACGCCGAGGATTTCACCATTCACGTAGGTGGACTCGTCCGAGGCGAGGAACACGAACGAGGGAGCGAGTTCCGCGGGTTGTCCCGCGCGTCCGGTGGGGTTCTCCTCGCCGAACTTCGCCACCTTCTGCGCGTCGAAGGAAGCCGGGATGATGGGCGTCCACACGGGCCCCGGGGCCACGGCGTTGACGCGGATGCCGCGCTCGATGAGCGACTGGCTCAACCCCTTGGTGAAGGTGACGATGGCGCCCTTGGTGCTCGCGTAGTCGAGGATGCCCGGGGACGGCTGGTAGGCCTGGACGGACGCCGTGTTGATGACGGAGCCCCCCGCCTTCATGTGCGGCAGCGCGAAGCGCACCAGGTGGAACATCGCGAGGATGTTGGTGCGGAAGGTGCGCTCGATGCGCTCGGCGGTGAGGTCCTCGAAGCGCTCCACCGACTTGCCCTGGTAGGCCGCGTTGTTGACGAGCACGTCGATGCGGCCAAAGCGCTTCACCGTGTCCTCGATGAGCTGGCGGCACACCGCCTCGTCGGTCAGGTCTCCCCGGAAGGAGATGACCTGGTGGCCCGACTCCTCCACCACCCGCCGCGTCTCGGCCGCGTCTTGATCCTCGTTGAGGTAGCCGAAGGCCACGTCCGCGCCTTCCCGGGCGAACGCGAGGCACACCGCCCGGCCAATGCCGCTGTCGCCCCCCGTCACGAGCGCCACCCTGCCCTTCAACCGGCCGAGTCCCTTGTAGGACGTCAGGCCGTAATCGGGCGCGGGTGTCATCTTCGCCTCGATGCCGGGCGCCTCCTGTTCCTGCGGGGGCCGAGGGGTCTTGTGTCCGACGTCGCGCGGATCCTTCTGAGCCATGGCGAACCTCCGTGGTGAGCAGATGAGTACCCGCCCACGGTGGAGACGCCCGCGTCCGGCCACCAACGGGGGACGCGGACCCGCTCGGACGGCGGGCGGGCTCAGCGCGCGACGGTGACCTCAACCTCCTCCGAGTGCACCACGCCGCCCTCGCATCCCGCCACGCCCTCGCAGGCGAGCACCCGCACGGTGGCGGTGCCGTCCAGGCGCAAGAGGTACAGCCCCTCCGTGCTGGCATCGGGGATGAGGAAGCGGCCGCTGTTGCCGTCCTGCTCCACCGGCAGGCTGGTGGTGAGACCTCCACTCCGGGGCGTGAGGCTGACCTTCAGGGCGTCCACCACGGTGTCGCTCGCGGGCTGCCAGTCGTAGGTCTGCACCTGCCCGCGCCGCAGCGTGGTGCCCGACGCCCCGCCTCCGCGCACCAGGCGCCGCTTGGCCTGGGCCCCCGCGAGCACGACTTCCAGGGTGTGGGTGTCGTCGCGCAGGGTGATGCGCACGTCCCGGGGCGTTTCACCGCCCCACTGCGCGGGATCGAAATCGAAGGTGGCCCGGGGGGACTCGCACGTCTCGCGGCCACCGCTTCCGGAGATGCCTCCGGACACGAGCGTCATGGGCTCTCCATCGAGGGTGGCGGTGACGCCGTCGGTGAGCCGCACACACCCCTCCCCCGGGGAGAACAGCACCGTCACGCGGTGGGCCCCCGGGGAGGAGGGCCGCTCCAGCGAGTCCACGTCCGTGAGGGCGAACTGGAGGGTGCGGCCACTCAGGCCCGCGAGGGTGACGGGCTCGGCCACGGACGAGCCACAACCGGAGAGCAGCCCCAGCGCGGCGAGCACTCCCGGGACACGGCGGGGAAGACGGACGGAGAGCATGGGAGGGCGACCCTAACGTCCCGCCAGCGTGTCCTCCAAGAGGAGGGACCTGCACCCGGTATTCACGCGCGAGCGCCACACCCGCCGGGCCAGCCACGGGCCGCCGATCTCCAGGAGGGGAGCATGCTCGGGGCTCATCAGGTCAGTAGACAGGTATATGCTGCGCGCCCATCCGCCGGGGAATCCGGCGGACCCCCGGTCCCCGGGTTCAGCACCCCAGAGACGCGCCCATGACCCAAGATTCCACTGGTTCCTCGCCTCCGCCCCCCTCCGCGCCGCCCCCGGACGGTGGCGACCCGGAATCCCTGGGCAACGAGCGCTTCGCCCACGTGGCGGAACTGGCACCCGTATTCGCGGGCAAGGCCACACTGGGAAGCGGGGCCAAGGGCCCGGTGGTGCGAGCGGTGCAGCAGGCGCTGATCGACCTGGGCTTCAGCCTGTATGGCGGGGTGGATGGCACCTTCGGGCCGCAGACCACCAAGGCGGTGCGCAACTTCCAGGTGCATGCCCGCACGGCCTTCTCCCAGGTGCGTGCCCATGCCACCGTGGACGCCGCCACCCTGCGCGCGCTGGACGCGCTCACGCCCGCGCCGGGCCTGAAGGGCCAGGTGCGGCATCTGCCCGCCCCGCGCTACCAGGGCACCGCCGTGCGCGTGGTGGTGGTGAAGAACGAGCACCGGACCTTCCTGTTCACCCCCGAGGGCCAGCTCCAGGCCATCTTCGGCAACGCCGTGGGCACGCGCTACACCCAGACGGACTCGGGCCTCAAGAAGGTGACGGGCAAGCTCGACGAGGCGGCGGCCCACGCCCTGGGCCAGAAGCTGTGGGGTGGTTTCGTCTTCGGGCCGCGCCTGGTGGACCTGTCGTGGGCCAACGGCGCCCGTTCCGGCGAGGAGCTGCACGGCACCAACGCCCCGGTGCAGCTCGGCGAGGACGTGTCCCACGGGTGCATCCGCCACGACAACACCGCCATCATCGCCCTCTACGACGCGCTGAGCGTGGGGGACAAGGTGGCCATCGTGGACAGCATCAATGATCCGCACCTGGGGCCGCCCGCGGAGCCCTCCGGCAAGCCGGACCTGGGCACCGCCGTGGCCTCGCGCGGCTGAGACGCGGAGGACCGGGTGGGTGGGCGCACGGAGGGCCCCTCCCCTCGCACCTCGAGCGGCTAGAAGTACCGCTTGCGCTTGCTGCTCGGCAGGATGTTGAGCACTTCCCGGTACTTGGCCACCGTGCGCCGGGCGATCTCCGTGCCCTGGGCCTTGAGCAGCTCGACGATCTTCTGGTCCGAGTACGGGTTGCGCGAGTCTTCCTGCGCCACGAGCTGCTTGATGTGGTGCTTCACGGCCTCGCTGGCGGTGTCCTCTCCGGACACGCGGGCGATGGACGAGTTGAAGAAGTACTTGAGCTCGAAGATGCCCTGGGGCGTGTGCACGTACTTGTTCGTCGTCACGCGCGACACGGTGGACTCGTGCATGCCGATGTCCTCGGCCACGTCCCGGAGGATGAGCGGCCTGAGGTGGGCGATGCCCAGGTCCAGGAACTCGCGCTGGAACTTCACGATGCTCTCGGTGACCTTGTAGATGGTGCGCTGGCGCTGGTGGATGGAGCGGATGAGCCACTGGGCGCTCCGGAGCTTCTCCTGGATGAACTCCTTGGTCTGCCCGGGGCCCACGCCGCCACTCTTGAGCGCGTTGCGGTACATGCCGGAGATGCGCAGCTTGGACAGACCGTCGTCGTTGAGCACCACCGTGTAGTCATCCTCCATCTTGTAGATGAAGACGTCCGGGGTGATGAACTGCGCGTCGTCCCCGCTGAAATTGCGGCCCGGCTTGGGATCCAGCTTGGGCAGCAGCTTGGAGGCCTCCACCACCTCCTCGAGCGTCACCTTCAAATCCTTGGCGATCGCCGGCAGGTTCTTGCTCTCCAGGTACTTCATGTGCCGCTTGATGATGAGCCCCAGCAGCGGCGCGTGCCTGTCCCTGAGCGCGGCCACCTGGATGAGCAGGCACTCGTGCAGGTCCCGCGCGGCGCAGCCCTTGGGCTCCAGGTTCTGGATGCGGCGCAGCGTGCGCTCGGCCAGGCTCATGGACACGTCCGCCTCGTTGGCCAGGCGGATGAGCGGGTCCCCCTCCACGTCCTCCAACTTGAGGTAGCCGTCGTAGTCCAGGTTGCCGAGGATGAGCATGCCGATGCGGCGCTCGGCCTCGTTGAGCCGCAGCGTGCCCAACTGCTCCTGGAGGTGATCCGCCAGGTCCTCCTTCTCCACCATGTTGGCTTCGAAGGACGGCATGTCGTCCGTGGCCACGTTGCCCTTGTTGGACGCCGTGGTCGGCTCGTTGAACTGGTAGCTGTTGAGGTACGCCTCCCAGTCAATCTCCGGCGGGCCGTCCTTGTCGGCCTTGAACTCCGTGGCCGTGTCCGGGGTGCGCGCCTCCAAGTCCCGCGGAATCTCCGTGTTCGCCGCCTCGTGCGAGGCCTCGCCCGGCTCCTTGTCCGACAGATCGCCGAAGGGGGTCTCGTCCGGCTGCTCGAGCAGCGGGTTCTGATCCATCTCCTCCCGCACCTGCTCCAACAACTCCATCCGCGAGAGTTGCAGCAGCTTGATGGCCTGCTGCAGCTGGGGCGTCATCACCAGCTGCTGCGAAAGCTTCAGGCTCTGCTTGAGTTCCATCGCCATTTCTGGGGTCTCCCGCCCGTTTCAACACTCGACTCGATGGCGACCCGCCATCAAGGACCGTGCCAACCTAACAAGGACCCCTGACTTCGTCCAGTGGCCCAGGGTTCGGCCTACCCCTTGCAGGGAGTGAATTTCCTTATTTATTCCGGGAACTTGGACAGACCCGGGGCTCACGGAGACGTTCACGAGTCGACGGGTTGGCACGGGGCTGCAAGCGGCCGCGAGGTGAGATGACCGTCTCGCGGCGCCGGTTCCTCGGGCTTCACACCGAGTGCAAGCGGAATCGGTCCCCGAGGTACACCTCGCGGGCCCGCGTGGAGGCGGCGAGCTGTTCCGGCGTGCCCTCCTCGAGGATCTGCCCCTGTGCGATGATGTAGGCCCGATCACAGATGCGCAGGGTTTCCTGGACGTTGTGATCCGTGATGAGGACGCCGAGGCCGCGCGACTTGAGCTGGGAGATCTGCTGCTGGATGTCGCCCACGTTGATGGGGTCCACGCCGGCGAAGGGCTCGTCGAAGAGGATGAAGCGGGGGTTGGGGATGAGCGAACGGGCGATCTCGGTGCGCCGGCGCTCGCCACCGGACAGGGGCTCGCCGAGCGACTCGGCCACGTGCCCCAGGGAGAACTCCTCCAGGAGCTGCTGGGCGCGCTTCTCGCGGTCGGCGCGGGTGAGGCCCTTCTGCAATTCCAACACGGACAGGAAGTTCTGCCGCACCGTGAGCTTGCGGAAGATGGAGGACTCCTGGGGCAGATAGCCCAGGCCGTGGAGGGTGCGCCGGTGCATGGGCAGGGCGGTGAGGTCCTTCCCGTCCATGTGCACCCGGCCGGCGTCGGGCCGCACCAGGCCCACGACCATGTTGAAGCTCGTCGTCTTGCCGGCGCCATTGGGGCCGAGCAATCCCACCACCTCGCCCTGGGCGACGTGGAACGACACGTCCCGGACCACCTGACGCTTGTGGAACGTCTTGCGCAGACCCTCGGCGAACAGGCGGCCGCTCATGGATTCCTCGTCCCTCCTGAGGGGGGGTTGGTGGGCGTGGGAGCCGGACTGCCCTTGCCCGCCTCCCTGCCCCGGGGAGGCGACGCCGACTCGACCGTCACAACGGCGTCCTTCACCTCGAAATTCGCGTCCCCCACCGTCATGCGCACTTCCGAGCCTCGCAGGTGCGTCGTGGCGTCGCGCGCCTCGGGGTTTCCGGTGACCACCAACACCCCGGTGGGCACCCGGAATTCAGCCCGCTCGCCCCGGACCGAGCGGTCCGCGTCCGTGGCGCGCACGTGGCCCACGCACTCCGCGCGGGTCACCTGCTGCGACGCGGAGTAGTAGGCGATCATCTTGTCGCAGCGCAGGTCCATGGTGCGGTGCTTCACCACCACGTCGCCGGTGAAGACGGATTGGGAGCGCGAGCCCACGACCTTGCGGGCGGTCACCTCGGCGGGGACGCGCGCGGCCGGGGCGTCCTTGCCCGCGGGCTTGCGCCGGAGCGTGAGCGGAGCCGCCTCGAGGGTGACGGTGGCGTCGTCCACCTCGTATTCGAAGCCGGGAGCGTCCATCATCAGGCGCATCTCGGAGCCGCGCAGCCGGGTGGTGGGATCGCTCGCCTCGGGGTTGCCCGTCACCACCAGCACGCCACTGGGCACGTCGAACACGGCGCGCTCGCCCTGGGCCGTGCGCACGCCATCCACCACGCGCATGTGGCCCGCGCACTCCACGCGCGTCACCTCGCGTGGGCCGTTGTAGGCGGCGGTCATCTCGTCGCAGCGCAGATCCATGGTCCGCTGCTTCACCACCACGTCGCCGGAGAACACCGCCTGCGCGCGCGAGCCCGTCACGCGCTTGGAGGAGATCTCCACCGGGTCGCGCAGGCGAGGGGACGTGGCGCGGGGGGCGGCGGCGGCCGAGGCCGGAATGGCCACGGGTTGAGCGACGAAGAAGGCCGTCAACAGGTACTCAATCATGCGCGGACTCCAGCACGGTCTGGACCGAACCCTCGAAGGTGAAGCGCCCATCCGGGGCGGACAGCGAGAAGGAATCGGCGCGCAGGCGGTAGTCCGGCGCCTGGACCTGGACGCCCTCGTTCCCCTCGGCCACCTGCTGGACACCGTCGTAGGTGGCCCGGGGAGTGCGCGCCACCATGCCGGAGCCGGTGCGCACCTCCACGCCCCCCGAGGCCACCATCCGCCGCGAGCCCAGGTTGCCCTCCATGAGCGCCGCGCGCACCACCGTCGCGTCCGCGGGCGTCCTGCCCGGAACCTGGAGCGTCGCCTGGATGGCGGTGAGCTCGCCATTGCGCTCGTAGGTGGCCCGTTCCGCGTGGCCCGACAGGGACGGCGCGTCGCCGTCGAATGAGCGCAGCCGCACCCCGCGCATCACCACGGCGGGTGGGGCGGAGGCGTCCGCGAGCCCGGAAGGCGGCGAACACGCTCCTCCGAGGACGAGGCAACCGGAGGCGAGAAGGACGGCGCGTGGCACGGGGTCCTCTCTATCACCCGGCCGGGGTGGGTGCTCCATCCGAGAGCATGCCTGGCCGTCCGGACCCCTGGCTCAGTCCTCGCGCGAGGAGCGGTGACTCCGCAGCAGCGCCACGAGCTCCGGGTCACGCACCGCGCGAGGCACCTTGACCTGGGTGGGCGAGGCACCCCGCCGCACGAGCACGTCGCGCAGGGCCTGGAAGGTGCCAGGCCTCACCGGATGGAGCGTGGCGGGGCCCAGCCGCTCGGAGCCGCGGATCAGCGCGTACACGGGGTTGGCCCGCCGCAGGGAGGCATCGAGCGCCCGGCCCAGCCACTGAGGCTCCACGCGGGCGGCGTCCCGTGGATGGAACTCGACGAAGAAGGAGTAGCGGCCCGGAAGCGTCTGGGTGTCCTCCACCGCGGAGTAGTCGGACAGGTGCAGGCCTTCCGTGTCCACCACCTCGCGCAGGGCATCGTGGGTCGCCTGCTCCGAGGTCTTCTCTCCCATCAGGTTCAACAACGTGCCACGCCGGTAGAGCACCTCCAGCAGGGGGGACTGCTGATAGCGGCCCACCACGCGCACCACATCGCCCAGGCGGTAGCGGTACATGCCCGCCCAGGTCGTCAGCACCAGCTCATAGGCCTCGCCCTCCACGAGCTGCTCGGGCAGCAGCACCGGGGGCTCGTCCGAGTCCAGATGTGCCTCGGGGATGAACTCGAGGAAGGCCGCGCCCGGCAGCGGGACGTAATGAGGCGCCAGGCCGGGTGCCACGCCAAGCGTCGCCTCGGTGCATAGATAGGTGGAGGGATAGAGCGGCACCCCCTCCAGGAAGGGCTCGAGCTGACGGGTGTAGAGGGAAAAACCCGCGCCGATGATGCTGGTGGCGAAGGCCAGCTCGGGCCACACCCGGCGCGCCAGACCGCGAGCACCGCCCTCGAGCGCCTGGGACAACTCCCGGGCCCGCGTGGGCGAGGGGCGCAGCAAGACCTCCAGGTCGTGGCGCTGCTCCGGCTCCAGCTCCAGCGCCGCGCGAATTCCGCCCCGGCCAATGTCCTCCACCAGCTCCGGCCCGCGCCGCTCCAGCAGATGCATCAGGTCCAGGAGTCCCGAGACGAACGGCGCATGGAAGAAGCCCAGCCCGCGCTCCCGCAGGCCGAAGAGCAGGTGCAGGTAGAGCGCATCGGAGTGCTTGCGCAGTTGGAAGACGGACCGGGGCGAGGTGACGATCTGCGGCGCGGCACGGCGCGCGGAGGCATGCAGGGAGATGGCGGAGAGGTTGCCCGTCAGCAGCCCCCCCTCGGAGCGCTCGCGCAGTTGGGCGTTCATCAAGATCATGCCCAGGGCGGGACGGCGCGCGGCGGGCACGCGCTCGTTCACCACCGCGCGGCCAATCACCGAGGCCCGCTGCATCAGCCGGAGTTGACGCCGGGTCACGGGATGACGCTTGGCCTGGCCCGTGGTCCCCGAGGTGAGGCCCAGATAGGCCACCTCGTCCGCGCACAACACATCGCGCTCGCCCCGGGCGATGCGCTCCACCTCGGGCAGGAAGGCCGAGTACTCGCGCACGGGCAGGGCGCGCTGGTACTCCGCCACCGTGCGCAGCGAGGCGAAGCCGTGCGCGCGGCCGAACGCGGTATGGCGGTTGTGCTGGAGGATGGCGCGCAGCGTGTCCGCGTTCACGCGGGCGGCGTCGCGCACCTGGGCCTCGAACCGCTGGTGGGCGCGATGCATCGAGAATCGCATCAACCGCAGGGCCAGCCGCGTACTCCAAGGGAGGGAAGACATGCTCGCCTGCTTCCCACCGCCAACGGGAGGGAAGCAAGCCTCAACGCGGCGAGGATTCGGTGGAGCGCGGCAGCTTCACCGTGAAGGTGGTGCCCTCGGTGACACCGGAGCGCACCGCGACCGACCCCCCGTGCGCGCGGACGATCTGATCCACGATGTACAGGCCCAGACCCACGCTGCGGCCCGCCTGGTCCACATCGGAGGTGGCGCGCTGCAGGGGCTCGAACAGGCTCCCCCGCTTGGTGGAGATGGGCTCGCCCAGGTTGTGGACGGACAGCGTCACCCAACCGTCCTCGCCCACCGCCTCCACGCGCACCGGTGTATCGGGAGGACTGTACTTGAGGGCGTTGGTGACCAGGTTCTGGATCACCTGGGCGATGCGGTCCGCGTCCCACTCGCCCTGCCCATCTCCGGAATGCCGTGTCACCACCTCGCGGCCGGGGTTGGTCGCCTCCACCTCCTCCAGCACGTTGCGGGTCACCAGGTGCAGGTCCGCGCGCTGGCGCTTGAGGGGAATGCCACCACCGAGCCGCGCCTGGGTGAAGTCGAGCAGATCGCGGATCATCCGCACGGCGCGCTCGGCGCTGGACTGGATGCGCAGGAGGGACTTGCGGCTCTTGTCATCCAGCCCCTCGCGGCGGACCAGGGCGGTCACGCCCAGGAGGATGGCGCTCAGGGGGTTGCGCAGATCGTGGCTGACGATGCCGATGAGCTGCTGCTCGAAGTCGGCGCGCCGCTGGGCCTCGGAATGGGACTGCCGCAGGTCGTGCACGTCCGTCGCCGTGCCCAGCCACCGCATCACCGTGCCCGAGGAGGACTTGAGCGGTACCACCCGCACGAGGTGCCAGCGCATGGCGCCATCGATGCGCAGCCAGCACATCTCGCACTCGTAGGGCTGGCCCTCGCCCAGATAGCGCGCCATCAGCCCGGCGGACTGCTCCCGGGTGTCCGGGGCGAGCATCCGCAGGAAACCCGTGCCCAGCAGCTCCTCGAGCCGCAGACCGGTGTAGTGCACCATGGCGCTGTTGGCGTAGGTGAGCGCGCCATCCGCGGAGGTGGTCCACACCGCCTGGGGGATGGAGTCCGCCAGCGTGCGCAGCTCCTCCTCGCTGCGGCGCAGGGACTCCTCGACGGCGTAGCGCTCGGTGATGTCCGTGTTGACGACGACGGCGGCGGCCACCTGCCCCCCGATGCGCACGGGATTGGCCGCCGAGCGCACGCGCACGTCGCGAGCCAGGGCCGCGTTGTAGATGAGGTAGTCGCGCGCCTCCGACTCGCCCGCGAGTGCCCGGATGAAGCCCGTGAGCTCCGCGGGCACCGACTCGCCCGTGTCCGCCCTGCGCACCCTCACCCGGGAGACCAGCTCGGCGATGTGGACGTTCAAGTCCTCCATGCTCGAATAGCCCAGCATGTCCAGGGCCTTGCGGTTGGCGCGCTTGATCCCCGAGAGATCGCCCACGTAGGCCGCGTCGGGGATGCTCTCGAAGATGGCCTCCAGCTCGGCCTGCACCGACTCGGCGCGGCGGCGGGCCCGCACCCCCTCGGTCACCTCCGAGGCCACGGCGATGACCCCCTCGATGCGTCCCTCGCCATCGCGCATCGGCTCGTAGACGACGCTGAAGTACGCGTCCTCGGGAACGCCCCCCTCGTACCGCACGAGGCGCAGGGGCAGCTCCTTGCCCACGTAGGCGATCCCGGTGTCGAACACCCGCCGAAGGATGGGGACCGCAGCCGCGGAGTCCGGAGTCGGCGGCACGTCGAGGAAGGACCGGCCGATCAGCGCCTCCGGGGGACAGCCCCAGACGCGGCACGCCATGGGGTTGGCCAGCTCGATCACGAGCTTCGGGCCCCGGAGGATGGCGATGGACAGGGGCGCCTGCGCGAAGATGGCATGCAACCGGGCGCGCTCGGCGCTCATGCGGCCGTGGCTCTCGCGCGACTCGGACAGGATGTGGCGGCTCTCCTCCAGCGCCGCCGTGCGCGCGAGCAATTCCCGCCGTTGCTCCTCCAGGTGCTGACGCTGCAGATACAGGTCCACGAAGACGCGCAGCTTGGTGTTGAGCACATCGGTGTTGAACGGCTTGAGGAGGAGGTCCGAGGCGCCCGTGGCATAGGCCTGGGTGGCGAGCGCCTCCGTGTACTGCTGCCCGGTGACGAAGAGCAGGGGCGTGTGCTGGCTGCGCTCCTGGCGCTTGAGGGTCTGGGCCACCTCGAAGCCGCTGGCGCCCGGCAGCCCGATGTCCAGCACGATGGCGGCGAAGTCCTGCTGGGCCGCCAACTCCAGGGCCTCCTCGCCCGTTTCCACCATGACGAGCCGCTGGCCAAGAGAGCCGAGCGCCCGCTCGATCATATAGCGACTCGCCCTGTCATCGTCCGCGACGAGCACACTGGTGCGCGCGGACGGACGCGGCGTGTGGGGCGTATCGGACGAGTCGGCTGGGCGGATCTCGGTGCTCATGGTCGCGACGGTACTGACGATAACAAACCCCCCTCGCGCCCCACTATGCCGAGGGGCTCCCCCAAACGAAAGCGCCGGGTCACGGCGCGAGTACGGTCATCCAGGCCTGGACCTCGTCGGCGCGCTGGCTCTTGCCCGCCTGGATGAAGCGCTCGCGGGCGCGGGCCGCCTCGACGCGGGCCTCCCCCGCCAGTCCCTCCTTCCACAGCGCGTTCGCCAGGGCGAAGCCCGTGTCGGCCAGCACCTCGTCCGGAGCCGAGGTGAAGGCGAGGGCTTGCCGCAGCACGAGGACGGCCTCGCGCGTACGGCCCAATCCGAGCAGCGCCTGACCGACACCGTCCTGGGAGTACTGGAGCAGTTCGTCATCGGACGCCAGCTTCCGCTGCTTGAGGCTCAGCGCCTCCCGGTAGACGCGCAGCGCCTCCTCGTATTGCTTGAGCCCCAGGAGACACATACCCTCCAGGTCCAGCGCCTCGGACAAGGGAATGGGGTCCACCTCGCCCAGGGCCTGGAAGCCGGCGGCCGAGGCGCGCGCATGCGTCAGCCCTTCCGCGAAGTTCTTCTGGTCCATCAACGCCATCGCGAGCGCCTGATGGCGCCGCGCCGTGTCCAGGTGCTGGGGACCCACCGCGGCTTCCGTCTGCCGCAGGGCCTCCTTCAGGATGGCCACCGCCCGCTCCGTCTCACCCAGCTCCAGCAGGGCCCGCCCGTGGTTGAACGTCATGCGCGCCCGCTTCGGATGCCCCGGCGGCAGCCCCTCGAGCAACGTGCTCGCCTTCTCCAGCAGGGGGAGGGCCTGCTCGGGCTTGCCTTGCATGAGGGCCACGTTGGCGCGATTGGCCAACAGGTCGCTCTCCAGCAGCGCGTCACCGCCGAGCCTGCGCACCGTGGCCTCGCCCAACCGGGCCCAGCGCGCCGCGTCCTCGTAGTGCTTCCGCTCGCCCGTCACGTAGAGCAGCTTGTTGAGGATGGACACCTCCAGACGGTCCGCGCGCCCCGTCGTGGCGTCGTAGACGGCCTGCTCCAGCAACCGGGCCCCCTCCTGCTTCTCGCCCAGCAGGGCCTGAAGCCACCCCTCGTGGAAGCGCTGCTCCGCCATCAGGGGCGGATAGCCCGTGGCCTCCACCTGGGGCGCGAGCCGCCGGGCCTGGGCCAGGGCCTCGGGGTAGTGGCTCACGTCGAGCAAGGCCTTGACCTCGCCCAGCCGCGCCTCCAGCGTCTGCAACTCCGCGCGCCGGGTGGGGTCCGCGGGCCGGGGCTGGAGTTCGGCCAGCGCCTCCAGGTTCGCGCAGTCCTCGGGTGAGGACAGCGCGTACACCGCGTCCAGCGACTTCTCCACGCCCTTGCGATCCGCCTCGCCCAGCACCTTCACGAGCGCCCGCATGTCCCCGCGGCGGCGCTCCAGGCACACCACCTGCTGGGACCAGAGCAGCTCCGAGCGCTCGCCCCGCAGGCGCGTGGCCTCGCAGGCCTCGGTGTGCTGTCGGGTCCACGAGGACGCGTAGAGGTCGAGTACGCTGGCGGCGCGCTGGAACATCTGCTCGGCCAGGGGACCGCCGCTCTTCTGGAAGGAGGCCCGCACCTGGTCATGCGCGGGCCCACCCCACACCTCGGACATGAGCCGCTCGCCGCCCGCGCACACCCTCGAGCGCCAGACCACCGCGCCGCCCACCGCCGTCAGCGCGAGGGTTCCCAGGGCCGCCGCGCCCATCCACCGCCGCCGCCGCGCCAGCCGCTGCTCCTGGGACAGCGCCGTCAGCAGCGCCTCCATGGAAGCGAAGCGCTCGGAGGGCTCCAGCGACAGTCCCCGCATCACGGCACGCCGCACCCAGGCGGGCACCTTCGCGTCCCGGGGAGGCTCCTGGATGATGGAGGCGGTGGCCTGCTCGTGCAGCGGGCGCGCCCCGGCTCCACCCGAGAGCGCCCGGGAGGAGTGCCGCGCGGCGCGGGACATGCGCTCGGGCTCGAACGGGCGCGAACCGTAGAGCCCCATGTACAGCGCCGCGCAGAAGCTGAACTGGTCCGAGCGCGCGTCCAGCGCGTCCCCCCGGAACTGCTCCGGCGACATATAACGAGGCGTGCCGAGCACCACGCCCGACAGGGTGAGCGACTCGCCCAGGGCCAACGCTCCCGCGCCCTCGGGCGGCAACGTGTCCTCTCCGGAGGGGAGCAGCGGCGGCTCGGGCTGGGCCACCTGGCGCGCCAGACCGAAGTCGGTGACGTGGACGCGGCCATTGCGGCCCACCAGCACGTTGGCGGGCTTGAAATCACGGTGCACGAGCCCCGCGGCGTGCGCGGCCGCCAGGCCCTGGCCCGCGGCGAGGTACTTCTCCAACACCTCGCGCCAGGAGCGCGGCTTCGCCTGCGACCACTCGCGCAGCGTGCCCCCCTCCACCAGCTCCATGGCCACGAACACCTGATCGCCCCAGGTGCCCACCTCGAAGACGGGGATGACGTGGGGATGGGACACCCGGGCCATGGCCTGGGCCTCGCGCATCAGCCGGGCCTTGCCCGCCTGCAGGTCCGTGCCCTCGTCCTTCACCAGCAACAGCTTGAGGGCCACCTTGCGGTCGAGATCCGGATCATAGGCGGCGTACACCACTCCCATGCCGCCCTGGCCCAGCACCTTGAGTGGAATGAAGCGGCCCACCTGACGGTCCGGCAGCGGCCGGCGTGAATTCCGTCCCGCCGATTCGCCGGTGTTCAACGAAGCGGAGCCGCTACGTGCCGACCGGGGAGGAGGGGCAGCCTCTTCCGTCTTCTCCTCATCCGGGCCCACGGCGCCGGCCTTCCTGTCATCGCTCTTGGACATGGACTCGAGGCGGGAGTCTAACGGTTTTCCTTTTTTCGGGAGGATGAGGAAACTTTCCGGCGGTCATCCTCGATAACCACTCCAGGGGGATTTCCTGCCCCTCATGCACTTTATTTCGACGAGGAGCCGCCCATGGGTATCCCCATCCATTCGAACGTCCCGTCCTCGCGTTGGCCGCCGCAGCAGGTCACGCCCCGGAACGGAGAGCAGCCCCAAGCAGCCGAGCAGGCCGCTCCACCGCCTCCGCCGCTCTCCGCCCTCCTGGATCGCCTCCGCGACACCTTCGCTCCCTCCGCCGACACCACGTGCCAGCCCGTCAATGACGCGGCCGAAGCCCGGTCCAGCCAGGGGTTCTGTAGCGACGCGAAGACCGTGGCCCAGCCCACGGAGACCACCTGTGGCAAGGCGACCGCGGCGTCCATCTACGGCGCCGGGGACCCCGCTGCCTCCAACGAGCAACTCCTCGACAACGTCGAGCGCGCCGCCGAGAGCAGCAACCAGAACGCGGCGTTGCGCGAACAGGTCGTGGTCGACCTGACGGAAGACACGACCGCGCGCGAGATGAGCGTGCTGATGGGCCAGGGCGGCAAGGAGGTCGTCCGGGGTTTCGGCGAATACGACACCGACGCCATGGACGAGGCCATCAGCAAGGGGCAGTTCGGCATGGCCCTGGTGGACTCCAGCGCCCTGCCCCGCCCACCCGGCGCCAAGGCGGACGCCCCGGACGAGAAGGGCTCGCTGCATTGGATCACCATCGACGGCGTCAACAAGGGCAAGAGCGCCCACGCGGCGGATGACCGCTACCGTGTGAAGGATCCCGTCAACGGCGAGTACTGGCTGTCCAAGGCGCAGCTCGAGAAGGCCGTCAACAAGGCCAAGCACGATCAGGGCACCGGCGGCATGCTCATCGTCAAGAACCGGCCCGACGTGCAGACCCAGGAGGCGCGCGACGCGCTCGCCCTGGAGAACCTCAAGCACACGGACGCCCTGGGCTCGGACGGTGGCATCGGCATCCGTCGGGGCAGCTCCTCCGAGTCCAGCTACTGGTGAGCCGGGCTGGGGCCCTCACGGGCTCCGTCCACCCTCCGGAGGCTCTTCGACCCGCGCCGGGTCCTCCTTCCCCCCCGTCTCCGGGGGTCGCACGCGCGACAGGTCGAGCGACACATCCGCTCCCGTGACGCGCCCGCCACAGGCCAGGCAGGTCAACGCCGCCTGGAGCGGAGCCCCGCAGACATGGACGAAGGGCGCCGACGGAAGAGGCCGCTCCGAGGCCCACTTGCGCCCCCATGCCAACAGGGTGATCAGCGTGGGCGCCAGCTCCAGGCCCGCCTCGGTGAGGTGGTACTCGCTGCGCGCCGGGCGCTCCGAGTACTGCACCCGGCGCAGCACCCCGCACTCCGACAACTTGCGCAGACGCGCGGTGAGCACGTCCCGCGGCGCTCCCGTGTTCTGCGCGATGCCCTCGAAGCGCCGCACACCATAGAAGACCTCGCGCAGCACGAGCAGGGACCACTTCTCCCCCACCATCTCCAATGCGGAGGCCAGCGGGCACTCCCGCGGGCTTCCCTCCTTCTTCGGCATGCCCTCATCCTAACAAATCAGTTGGAAAACCAAACCCACGTGCTAGGGTACACCCAGTTTGATTTTCCAACTAACCCGGCCCCCGAGGGGATGAGCCGGGCGAACACGAAGGAAACCGTGATGAACCTGCTCGCTCTGCTGTTCGTGGGACTGGTCGCCGCCATCCATGTCTACATCGTGGTGCTGGAGGCCTTCCTCTGGACGAAGCCCCTGGGCATGAAGGTCTTCAAGACGGACCCAGACTTCGCCGCGCGCTCGGCGTCGCTCGCCGCCAACCAGGGCCTCTACAACGGCTTCCTCGCGGCGGGCCTCATCTGGGGCCTCATCGCCGCGGACCCCGTGGGCTTCCAGTTCAAGGTCTTCTTCCTCGGGTGCGTCATCGTGGCGGGCCTGGTCGGCGCGGCCACCGTCAGCAAGCGCATCCTCTACGTGCAGACGGTGCCCGCGGCCATCGCGCTGGCCCTCGTGTTCGCCGCGCGCTGAGCACCCGGGTGAGCGACGAGGGCGGCATCCCCTTGCATTGGAGCCGCCATCCCGACATCCATGCTCCATGCCCCGGTTCACTTCTCGCTTCGTCGACTCGACTCCCGGAGACCCGCACACGGATCGCCGCCCGCGCCAGGTGCACGGCGCCCTCTGGTCGAAGGTCCAGCCCACGCCGGTGTCGGCCCCCCGGCTGGTGGCCCATTCCCCCGAGGTGATGGCGCTGTTGGGGCTCGACGAGGAGACGCTGCGGTCCGCCGAGTCCCTGCGCGTGCTGTCGGGCAATGCGCTCTGGCCGGGGATGGTGCCGTACGCGGCCAACTATGGCGGGCACCAGTTCGGCAATTGGGCGGGCCAACTGGGTGACGGGCGCGCCATCGTCCTGGGGGAGTGGGTGGCCCCGGACGGCACGCACCACGAGTTGCAGCTCAAGGGAGCGGGGCCCACCCCGTACTCGCGCCGCGCGGACGGGCGAGCGGTGCTGCGCTCCTCCATTCGCGAGTTCCTGTGCAGCGAGGCCATGCACCACCTGGGGGTGCCCACCACCCGGGCCCTGTCGCTGGTCGCCACCGGGGACGAGGTCATCCGGGACATGTTCTACGACGGGAATCCGGAAGCCGAACCGGGCGCCATCGTGTGCCGGGTGGCGCCGAGCTTCCTGCGCTTCGGCAACTTCGAGCTGTGCACCAGCCGGGATGACGTGGGGCTGCTGAGGCAACTGGCCGACTACACGCTGACGCACTTCTTCCCGGAGCTCGGCGCGCCGTCGAAGGACACCTACGGCGCCTTCTTCGCCGAGGTGGCGCGCCGCACCGCGAGGCTCATCGCGCATTGGCAGGCGGTGGGCTTCGTGCACGGCGTGATGAACACCGACAACATGTCGATTCTCGGCCTCACCATCGACTACGGGCCCTACGGCTGGGTCGACGACTTCAACCCCGGGTGGACGCCCAACACCACGGATGCCGAACGGCGCCGCTACCGGTTCGGCAACCAGCCGGGCATCGGCATGTGGAACGTCGAGCGGTTGGGCGTCGCGCTCCTGCCGCTCTTCGAGAACGACGAAGCACCGCTCGAGGAGGGGCTGCTCGAGTATCAGCGCACCTTCGAGGCCGAGTCGACGCGGCGCTTCGCGGCGAAGCTCGGCCTGTCCTCCCTGGACCAGGAGGGAGACGCCGAGCGGGTGCGGGACTGCTTCGCCTGGCTCGCCGCCCAGGAGACGGACATGACGCTCTTCTTCCGCGGGCTCTCCCAGGTGGTGACAGCACCGGAGGCCCCCCGCGAGTGGCCCGAGGTCCTGCGCGAGGCCTTCTACGGACAGGTGCCCGAAGCGCACCTGGCCCAGGGCCTGGAGTGGCTGAAGGCCTGGTGGCAGCGCACGCGGCGTGAAGAGGTGGCGCCCACGGAAGTGGCGCGGCGTATGGACGCGGTGAACCCGAAGTACGTGTTGCGCAACTGGCTCGCCCAGGAGGCCATCGATGCCGCGCACGCGGGCGACGACTCGAAGGTGCTCGCCCTGCTCGAGGTGATGCGGCGGCCCTTCGACGAGCAACCGGGGCGCGAGGCGTACGCGGCCAGGCGGCCGGACTGGGCGCGCTCGAAGCCAGGATGCTCGGCGCTCTCGTGCAGTTCCTGAGGGAACGCTCCGCCGCGGTGACGGGGAGTGTCCGTGCCGCGGGGGGTGGGGGGACTAGATAAGATATTCCTCCCAGGAAACTCTCGCCGAGGCGGATCGCGACATGCCGCTCAACTCCCGCTCGCAAGCCTCTCTGTCCCGCTCGACCCTGTTGAAGATGGGCGTGCGCATCGCCGGAGTCATCGCGCTGACCACGTTCCTCAGCTACCTCCACGTGCTGCGCACCGTGCGCACCGAGAACCTCGCGCGGCTGGAGCGCTACGTCGTGGAACGCAGTCAGCGCGAGGAGGGCATCTTCCTGTTGGCGGAGGACAACCACCTCGTCCTCCAGACGGCCCTGAAGGAACGACTCCAGGACTCGCGCCACGAGGACGTGAGCGCACGCTTCGACAGGCTCTTCGTCCGGATGCCCGACGGCACCCTCCGCAACCGCCCCGAGACCTTCGACGGCACGCGAATGCCGGGCGTCTTCATTCCGGGCGACCTGGTGCTCGACGCCGAACTGCGCCAGCGCATCCTGGCCTCCTATGACGTGCTCGCCCAGTACGGGCCCGCCTTCCATACGCGCTTCACGAACACGTACGTCGTGCTCCCGGAAGGCGTGCTCGTGCTCTACTGGCCGGAGCGCCCCACCTGGTGCCTGGACGCCGAGACCCACTTCTCCGTCGTCGCCCTCGATTTCTTCGTCCGGAGCCTGCCCTCTGAAAACCCCTCGCGGCGGACGGTCTGGTGCGACATCTATTCGGATCCAGTCACCCGCAAGCCGATGGTCTCCGTCTCCACGCCGCTGGATGTGGGCGGCCACCATGTGGCGATGTTCGGCCATGACGTGCTGCTGGAGGAGTTGATGGCCCGCGCCAGCCACGACCACCTGCCCGGCTCGTACAACATGATCCTCGGCGACCAGGGCCAACCCATCGCCCATCCCGAGCTGGTCTCGGCGGAGGGTGGAGGAGGCACCCACGCCGCCCCCCATGGCACCGAGCCCGGAGTCGGCGCCCTCGGCACCGAGGAGCAACGGCTGCACCTGCGGCGGATGTTCGAGCAACTGCGGAAGGCCCCCCAGGGCCAGACGGTGGTGGAGCTCCCGGAATATGGCGAGTACCTCGCCCGGGCACGGCTCGAGGGCCCCGGCTGGGACTTCGTCACGGTGCTCCCCGAGAGCGTGGTGTCCCAGCCCGCCCTGCAGTCAGCGCGCTACGTGCTGCTGTTCGGCGTGGCGTCGCTGCTGCTGGAGCTGGCCATCATGTACTGGGTGCTCCGACAACAAATCACCCGTCCACTGTTGGCCTTCACCCAGGCCACGGACCGGGTGGCGGCTGGGGAATTCCTCGTCGGGCTGGACACATCACGGGGGGACGAGCTGGGACAGCTCGCCAGCTCCTTCCGCCGGATGGCCGATCAGGTGCAGCGGCGCGAGGAGGAGCTGCGGCAGTCCAACGAGCGGCTGGAGCAGCGCGTCGCGGAGCGCACCCGCGAGCTGACGGACATCCACCGGCGGCTCGTGGAGTCGGCCCGGCGGGAGGGAATGGCGGAGATCGCCACCAACGTGCTGCACAACGTGGGCAACGTGCTCAACAGCGTCTGCTCCTCCGCCCAGCTCGCCAAGGAGCTCATGACCCAGGGCCGGTTCGAACACGTGGGCCGGGTGGCGGTGCTGCTCCAGGAACACCAGGATGACCTCGCCGCCTTCCTCACCCGGGACGAGCGGGGCCAGTTCCTCATCCCCTTCATGGAGCAACTGGGGCTCAACCTGATGGAGGAGCGCCAGCGCATCCTCTCGCTGCTCGATGACGTCGGCCGCTACACCGAGCACATCGGCGACATCGTCAAGGTGCAGCAGAACTACGCCCGGACGCCCCGATTGCACGAGCCGGTCCTCCTGAAGGCATTGGTGGAGGACTCCCTGCACATCGACTCGACTGAACTCGGCCGCCGCCAGGTGAAGGTGGAAAAACACCTGGCCGTGATGCCCCCCGTGCTGACCGACAAGCACAAGCTGCTGATGATCCTGGTCAACCTGATCAGCAACGCCCGGCACGCCATGGACACGGTGCCTCCAGGCGAGCGCCGCCTGACGGTGCGGTTGGAGGCCCCCTCCGCCGATCGCTTCCGCCTGGAGGTCCGCGACAACGGAATAGGCATCGCGCCGGAGATGCTCACCCGCATCTTCCAATATGGATTCACCACGCGCGAGGAGGGGCACGGCTTCGGTCTGCACTCCAGCGCCCTGGCGGCCCAGGAACTGGGTGGCTCGCTCACGGCCCACAGCGACGGTCCCGGGCACGGGGCCACGTTCATCCTGGAACTGCCCTATCAGCCGGCGCGGGACTCCCAGCGCATGGATTAACCTGGGTGCTTTCCTCCCGCGAGGCATCCATGTCCGTGTTCAGTCGTCTGTTCAAGAAGAAGGCCCCTGCCCTCCCCCTGCTCGTGATGCCCATGCTCCTGGGCGCCACGGCCGCGCATGCGGATGGAATGAGCCTGGCCGATGCCTACAAGGTCATCTCCACCCGCAAGCTCGTCGACCTCACCCACGGCTTCAGCCCCACCACCCCGGTGTGGCAGGGCTTTGGCCAGGCCAGCTTCACCACCGCGTCGGACCCGAAGACCTACCGGCCCTACACCCTGGAGAAGGACGGCTTCCGGACAACCTTCTATTCCATGGTGGGCCAGTACGGCACCCACGTGGATCCGCCCGCGCACTTCCACGCGAACGGACTCACCATGGATCGCATCCCGCTCCAGGAGATGATCCTCCCGCTGGTGGTCTTCGACATCACCCCCCTGCTCGGCAAGGACCCCCACCACGCGCTCACCGTGCAGGACATCCAGGAGTGGGAGAAGAAGCACGGCCGCGTGCCCAAGGGCGCCTTCGCCGCGCTGCGCACGGACATGTCCAAGGACTGGGGCAACCCCGAGCGCTTCAAGCGCCACCCCTTCCCCGCCTGGTCGCTGGCGGCCGTTCAGTTCCTCGTCGAGAAGCGGCACGTCACGGCCATCGGGCATGAGTCGCTCGACACCGACAGCACGCCGACGCTGGATGCGGAGAAGTGGCTGCTGGGACAGGGCCGCTACCAGCTCGAGGTCCTGGCCCACCTGGACGAGGTGCCGCCCACGGGCGCCCTCATCGTGGCGACGTGGCCCAAGGTGGAGAACGGTTGGGGCTTCCCGGCGCGCGCCTTCGCCATCCTCCCGTGAGCCGTCTCAGGACCCCGCACGCGCCGAGTCAGGTGACTCGTCCTCGGCGGGGCCCGTCACCGGGAGCGTGAGCGTGAAGGTGGCGCCCTCGCCCGCCCCGGGGCTCTCGCAGGTGAGACGCCCGCTCATCTGGGTGGCCGCCAGCGCGCTGATGTGCAGCCCGAAGCCATGCCCGCTCTTCTTCGTCGTGAATCCCTGCGAGAAGAGACGCACCAGGTGCTCCGGCGGGATGCCCACGCCATTGTCGATGATGTCGATGATGAGCTGGTCTCCCCCGGCGTTCAGCCGGATGCGGATGCGCAGGCACTTGTCCGGGGTGTTGCTCTCCATCAGCGCATGCCGGGCATTGCTCAGCAGATTGATGAGGATCTGCAGCAGGTTGTGCCGGTCCACGAGGATGGAGGGCACCTCGGCGTACTCGCGCACGATCTGGATGCCGTTGCGCTCGAACGATACCGCGTGCAGGCGCAGGGCCTCCTCGATGAGCTGGGGCACCGGCAACCGCTCCACCACCCCGGCGGCGCGCGCGTGCTGCTGCTGCATGCTCACGATGGATTTGATGTGATCAATACTCCCGTTGAGCGCGCCCACTTCCTTGCGCAGCAACTCGCGCTCCTTCTCCAGTTCCTCCGACAGGACGATGAGGTAGCCCGGAATCCGCTGGCCGCGAGGATCCGTGGTGAGGAAGGCACCGAAGTCCGAGGCGTGCTCACGCAGCAAGCTGGCGGTCTTGTGCAGGCCGGACACGCGCGAGTGGCGCAGGTGATCATTCAGGATGCCCGCCGAGATGTTGACGCTGTTGAGGGTGTTGCCCACGTTGTGCAGCACCCCGGTGGCCACCTCCGCCATGCCCGCGTAGCGGGAGACGTCCACCAGATTGCGGTACATCTCCTCCAGTCGCGTCTCCGCCAGCTTGCGCGCCGTGACGTCCCGCCCGAAGAAGGTCACTCCCGTCACCCGCCCTTCCGCGCCGAGGGAGGGATTCATGGAGACATCCAGGACGAAGTGCATGTCCCCTCGCGTGTACGCCGCCTCGAACCGCAGGCGCTCGCCCGCGAGCACCTTGTCGAGCAGCGGGTACCAACGCGCCTGGAATTCCGGCTCGGTGCCGAGGAGGAACCGCTGCCCGGAGATGAGCTCCCGCCCGTGGTAGCGCAGGTAGAGGCGACGCATCGCCTCGTTGGAGGTGATGACGTCCTTCCGCGTGTCCACCGAGAACACCAGGTCATCGGTGCTCTCGACGAGCGCGAGCAACTTGCCCTCGCTCTCGCGCAAGGTGCTCAGCGTCCGCTCCAACTCATCCCGGGTCGAATCACGCGCGGTGATGTGCAACATGCTCAGCAGCCACACACCCATGATGGACACGGCCGCGGAACCATGCATGGCCACCCACTCGGGGAAGGGAATCTGACTGGAGTAGACCGTGAAGTACGCGCGGTAGAGCGGATGGACGACCCCCACGGCCACGGCGAGGAAGCCCGTGATGAAGAAGCCCAGACGATGTCCCGCCAGGTACACCACGAAGCAGGCAATCAACGCGCTCGTGGCGTGGAACCCTCCTTCGGGGTACTTGCCCAGGAAGATGGACACCAAGAATCCCACGGCTCCGGACATCCCCACGAGCATCGCCGGGAAAGCCAGGGTACGGGCCGTGCGCGTCAGGAGCAGCGTCCCGACGTGACTCACGCACAGGATGAGCGTGGAGACCTCGGAGGCCCTGAACGGCACGGCCAGCAGATACAGCGCCGAGAACACCAGGGCGAACAGCGAGGCCCCCACCAGCACCCGGTGGCGATAAAGCTCCGCGGAGGACGCCTCGCGCAGGTGCTCCGACAGGAAATAGTCCAACAACGGGACGACCCGGGTGTGAAGCCTTCGTCGGACGCCCACTGGCGCGGACTGCTCGGGAGATCCAGGAACGATGTGCCTCAGCTCGGGTGTGCTCGCCATGTCGATGCTCGTGGCGAGTGTGTTCAAAATCGGATGAAGTATGAAGGGGGGATGCGGGGGGCCAGGAAAGAAGAGGAGCGCGCGGGCTTCGGGTAAAGCCGCCAGCGCTCGGAGTGCGACTCCAGGCGGGAGACCGCCCTCCGGCGCTACACCGCGATGCCCACCGTCAGGTTATCGCAGACATCCAATGGCAAGGCGATCCGGGACGTCTTGAGGTACCGGGTGCTGATGGTGGATCGCTCCACCTTCCCCAGTGATGTCATTTCCACGCACTTTCTCTGGCCCCATGGGACCTCGTACCTGAACCGGTGGGGGCTGTTGGACCGGGTACTCGCCACCACGCCGTCACATACGGAGCTGCAACTGGTGAATGACGGCATTCCCCTGATCGGCGGCGTTCCGGAGGAACTGCTGCGCCAGTACTTCCAACAACTGCACGGCGATGACTCGGGCGTGGTGAGACGCTACTGCTCGGTGCGGCGCCGGGTGTTGGACAAGATTCTCGTCGACGCCGCCGGAGAGTCCGGAGTGGAGGTCCGCGAGGGCTTCGCCGTGGATCGTCATCGGGGCGGATGGGCGCGGCGATCGTCCCCACCAACTTCGGGCAGAACATGACGTTGGTCTTCGGCCCCAGCGAATGGTCCGAGGCCTTCCGCCGTGACATCCCCGGCAACTTCCAGCGCGCGCTGGACTTCGTGAGTCCGGAGTTCGGCGAGCGGGTACGCACCCAGGGCCAGCGGGAGGAGCGCCTGTATGGGACCCTGGATCAAGCGGCCTTCCTGCGGCCCTTGTACGGGCCGGGATGGGTGTTGGTGGGGGATGCGGGCAGTTTCAAGGACCAATGCACCGCCACGGGGATGACACATGCCTTCCGGGACGCGGAGCTGGCGGCGTCGGCGCTCGATGGGTGGCTGTCCGGGCGCCTGCCATTGGACGAAGCGCTCAAGCATTACGAGGCCCGGCGCCGGAGCCAGTCGGCCGCCGCCTACTACGACTATGTCTGCACTCTCGCCGAGATGAAGCCGTTGCGGCACGACGAACTCCAGCTCTTCGTGTCCCTGCGCGGCAATCAGGAAGAGACCAACCGCTTCATCGCCACGCATGCGGACATCGCCCCGGTGTCCGAGTTCTTCCAGGCCTCCAACCTGTTCCTGCTCAATGACGCCGCGAAGGAGTCCTCTCGCGGGCACGCCATCTTCGAGAACTTCGAGTCCACCTCCCGCCAGTACCTGAACAACCTGTTCGCCACCTGAGCCCATGAATCCCATGCCCATCCAACCCCGCGAGGACGATGAACTCATTGGCGCCATCCTGGGAGCCGCCGACGAGGCCACCCACTGCATGACGGGACGCTCCCTCGAGGAGGTCCTCGCCACCCCCGAGACCCGGGAGACCCTGCGACGGTGCGCCACCGACCTGGGAACGGCCGCGCTGGAAGTCTCCGAGATGATGCGCAACTGGGCCAGTCACATTCCCTGGGAGTCGATGACGGCCCTCGGCGAAGGCCCCACGCCCGCCCCCGACGAGGACGGAGCAGTGCGTGCCCTCTGGGGATTCCTGCACCAGGAGCTGCCTCAGGTGCGCGTGGACCTGGAGGAGATGTGGCGGCCCGCGCACCTGCGCCGCGACGTCGATCCGGACGAAACCTACGCGCTCGACAAGAACGCCTATGACTTCTACCGGCCGGTGGGCCGGAACCTGCTCCAGCGCACGGAGGAGTTCCAAGGTTGGGTGGAGGCCCGCCGCCGGACCGAGACCTGGCAGTACTCCCGGGTGCTGGAGGCCTCACCGGGCAGCATCGCCACCATCACCAATGACGTGGGCCGCCGCACCCAGGGCATCAACTTCAACTCCCAGGACTACCTGTCCTTCAACGCCCACCCCGCCATCCGGGAAGCGGCGGCCCGGGCCCTGCGCGATTACGGCCCCCATAGCGCCGGCTCGCCCATGGTGCTCGGCAACACGCGCATCTCCGACGCGCTGGAGGCGGAGCTGGGCGATCTCCTGAGGATGGAACACCTCACGCTGTTCCCCACCGGCTGGGGGGCGGGCTTCGGCGCGATGGTGGGACTGGTGCGACAGGAGGACTACGTCGTCATCGACCGGCTGGCGCACGCCTGCCTGCAACAGGGCGCGCGCGCGGCCACCCGGAACGTCATCCGCTACGAACACCTCAACATCGAATCGGTGCGCCAACACCTCCAGGACATCCGCTCGCGAGACTCGCGCAACGGCATCCTCGTGGTGACCGATGGCCTGTTCTCCGTGGACGCGGACTGGCCGGACCTCGTCACGTTGCAGGACGTCTGCCGTCAGTATGATGCCACCCTGCTGGTGGACGTGGCGCACGACCTGGGCGCCATGGGCCCCGGCGGGACGGGCGTGCTCGGCATGCAGGATTTGCTGGGCAAGGTGGACCTGGTGATGGGGGCCTTCTCCAAGACCTTCTCGTCCAATGGCGGCTTCCTGGCCTCGCGCTCGGAGGCGGTCAAACAGTACGTGAAGATGTTCGGCGGCTCGCACATGTTCTCCAACGCCCTGTCTCCCGTGCAGACGGCGGTGGTGCTCGAGGCCACGCGGATCCTCCGCTCGCCCGAGGGCGAGGTGCTGCGCGGGCGTCTGTTCAAGGCCATCCACACCCTGCGCGATGAGCTCACCCGGCGCGGCCTGACGTGCATGGGTTCCCCCTCGCCCATCGTTCCCCTGCTCATTGGCAACGAGAAGCTGGCGCGCATCGCCAACCGGCGGCTGTTCGACCGGGGCGTCCTCGCCTTCATGGTGGAGTTCCCGGTGACGCCCACGGGCTCCTCGCGCTTCCGGCTCCAGGTGCAGGCGGCCCACGAGCCCCAGGACGCGCTCGAGGCGGCGCGCATCATCGACGAGTCCATCACCGAGGCGCGCGCCTACCTGTCGAGCGCCTTCGGTTCCGGACTGGTGTAGATTCGGCTCTTGCAGTTTTTCCAGAATAAACCCGTGATACTCCATGGACCCAGGACCTACCTGTCCTGGACCGACTTCACGGGTGCACCCTCATTCTGGAGAACGCATGAAGCCATTGCACAACCCCTTCCGGATTCAGCGCGGCGCGCTGGCCCTCCTGCTGGCCTTGTTCCTGCCGGCCCCCTTCGCCGCCGCGCATGGCCGGTATTTCAACGACGCGACGAGCATTCCCACCCAGCATCCCAACTGGATGCGCTGGCTGCCCAACGCCACGAAGGTCTCGGCGCTCTCCATTCCGGGCACCCATGACACCATGGCCGATGAGACGGAATGGTATGTGACCGTCTTCGAGCGCGCGTGGATCCTCACCCAGGGAATGAACCTCCGCCCGCAGCTCGACGCGGGCGTGCGGGCCGTGGACATCCGCGCCCGCCACATCGGGGATCGCTTCACCATCCATCACGGTGCGTACCACCTGATGACCAACTTCGATTACGTGTTGGGCACCACGGTGCAGTTCCTGAAGGACAACCCCACCGAAACCGTCCTGATGCGCGTGAAGAAGGAGCACACCGAGGAGGGCAATAGCCGCTCCTTCGCCGCGACCTTCGAGTGGTACCGCGACCAGGCGGCCTACAACCCCTACATCTGGCGGGGCACGAGCGTCCCGACGCTGGGAGAGGCGCGCGGGAAGATCGTCATCCTCGATGACTTCGAGGGAGGAGACCACGGCATCAACTGGAACAGCATCCGCCTGCAGGACGCGTGGGAGGAGACCAACACCACGACGAAGTGGAACCTGGTGCGCAACCACCTCGTGACGACCAACACCGGCGACACCAACGCGCTGTACCTGAACTTCCTGAGCTCCGCGGGCGTGGGGGGAACTCCCGCCGGTATCGCGGATGACGTCAACGAGCAGGCCCTGCACTACCTGATGGGGAGCAACGTGCAGCGCACCGGCGTGCTGATGATGGACTTCCCGGGCGCGGGGTTGATCGACGCCATCATCGCCCACAACTTCCGCCTGGCCACGAGCGCGTCCGCAATCGGCGGAGACTTCGCGACCGTCTTCAACAACATCTCCTATGGCCTCCACGCCGATGGCGATGACAAGGCGAGGGATCGGCTCATCGAGGCCAGGACCTTCGTGGAGGGCAAGCTGCCGGGCATGTACTGGCATGTCATCGTGTCGGGGACCCCGGGCGGCGACAACTGGGGCTATTCCACGACGCACTATGGGCTGTACCGGCAGTCGGATTGGGTGGATGGCTACAGCCACGTGGCGTTCAACACGTTGTCGAACGACAGCGCGGTCAGCGAGAGCTTCCTCGCGGGCTATGTCGACGGCCAGATTGCGAGCCTGAGTGGTTCCGCGGAGAACCGGGCGGCGCAGCTCGCCACGCGGGTGCGGGCGCGCTTCCCGTTCCAGTATTGGACCGTCCTGGTCAAGCGGACCCCCGGAGGCTTCAACAACTGGGCCTATTCGCAGTGGGGGGCGCACTACATGCGCTGGCAGGGAGACTATGCCTACGCGGTGTGGGGCTATGGCGCCCAGCCCGGCGTCTACCTGTACGAGCACGCCGACTACCAGGGAGACGTCATCCAACTGACGGGCCCCACCTACGAGCTGCGCGGCCGCGACTTCAATGACCGCGCGTCCTCCGTCCGGGTCATCGGCAACTACCGGGCGAACCTCTGGGAGAACGACAACTGGGGGGGCGAGGGGCTGTACGTCACGCAGAGCCTCAACAACCTGGGCACGCAGTGGAATGACCGCGTGTCCTCGCTCGAGGTCTGGGCCTACTGAGGCGCGTCTTCCGGGGGGTCTGGGCCAGTTGCGTCAGATTCCCGATGTGTCTATAAGCCGGCCATCCACAGCCACCCAGCGCCTCGATGGCGGCCCGTTCCCGGGCCGTAGGGCGTTCGGTGTGGCGTGGCTTGGCGACAGCTCCCACATCGACCCTTCGTCGTCGGGAGCTGCGGTACATGAACATCAGGGATTTTTGCCGGACCCACTTCAAGCACTTCAACGCGGCGGCGCTCGTCGATGCCTCCGAGGGCTACCTGCGCCACCTGGAGGGCGGCGGGAAGATGCTGGTGACGCTCGCGGGCGCGATGAGCACCGCGGAGCTGGGCATCTCCCTGGCCGAGATGATCCGGCAAGGCAAGGTCCACGCCATCTGCTGCACCGGCGCGAACCTGGAGGAAGATCTGTTCAACCTCGTCGCCCACGAGTTCTACGAGCGCGTGCCGAACTACCGGGACCTGACGCCCAAGGACGAGCAGGGACTGCTCGAGCGGCACATGAACCGGGTGACGGACACGTGCATCCCGGAGATGGAGGCCATGCGCCGCATCGAGACCGTGGTGCTGGAGGAGTGGGTCGCCGCGGATCAGGCCGGCCAGCGCTACTTCCCCCACGAGTTCTTCTACCGGGTGCTGCGCGGCGGCAAGCTGCGCGACCGCTATCAGATCGACCCCAAGAACAGCTGGCTGCTCGCGGCGTGCGAGAAGAACCTGCCCATGTGGGTGCCCGGCTGGGAGGACTCCACGCTCGGCAACATGTACGCGGGCCACTGCATCTCGGGGGACGTGAAGAACGTGCACACGGTGCGCACGGGCATCGAGTACATGACCACGCTCGCCCAGTGGTACACGGAGACGGCGCCTCGGACTTCCGTGGGCTTCTTCCAGATTGGCGGCGGCATCGCCGGCGACTTCCCCATCTGCGTGGTGCCCATGCTGCACCAGGACCTGCAGCGCACGGGTGTGCCGCTCTGGGGCTACTTCTGCCAGATCAGCGACTCGACCACGAGCTACGGCTCGTACTCGGGCGCGGTGCCCAACGAGAAGATCACCTGGGGCAAGCTCGGCGTCGACACGCCGAAGTTCATCGTGGAGAGCGACGCGTCCATCGTCGCGCCACTCATCTTCGCCTACGTGCTCGACACCTGAGCCGCGCTCAGGCCGGAGGTCGCGTCTTCCAGCGCTGGTGCATCCACACCCACTGCTCGGGAGCGCGGCGGATGGCGGCTTCGATGCGCTCGGACAACACCGCCGTGAGACCCAGGGCATCGGCCTCGCGGTCCGGTCCCACCGGCCATGGCACCTCCTCGGTCCATAGCCGGTAGCCGTCGCCCTCGCGCTGGCAGAAGCCCACCACCACCGCCGCGCCCGTGCGCAAGGCCAGGTCCGCCGCCGCCCGGGGCGTGGCCGCCAGCTCCCCGAAGAAGGGCACGAAGAGCGACTGCACCCGCGTGTCCTGATCGATGAGCAGCCCGAGGATTTCCCCGGCCTTGAGGGCTCGCAACATGGCGCGCGCCGCCCCGTCCTGGCCGCGCCAGATGCTGCGCACCCCGCCCTGGGCCCGGAAGCGCTCCACGAGCGCGGTGAGCCGCGGGTCCGTGGTTTCCTTGGCGATGCTCTGGCTCGGGTAGCCCGCGCGGGCGATGCGCCGGGCCAGCAACTCCCAGTTGCCCACGTGGCCGGAGACGAACACCACGCCCTTGCCCCGCGCGAGCGCCGCCTCCAGCACGGCCCGATCCGAGCCCTCCCAGCGCACGAGCATCTCCAGGTTCGCGTCCAACGACGTGGTGGCCCCCACCTCGAAGGCGGCCATGCCCAGATGGCGAAAGGACGCCCGGGCGAGCGCGTGACGCTCCGCGTCGGATTTCTCCGGAAAGGCCCGGGTCAAGGACTTCAAGGCCTTACGACGCTCGCCTCCGGCCACGGCGAAGGCGAAACGGCCAAAGCCCGCGCCGAGCCACCGGGCGAACCCCAAGGGCAGGGCGCTCACGAAGCCCAGTACCCCACGAACGAGCAGGTAGCGAAGGAAGCGCTTGAGGCGTTTTGCTAAGGGAGGACGCTCCACGAGCGTTTCCATACCCCATGCGCGAATACAACTTCGACGGCATCGTTGGCCCCACGCACAATTACGGCGGCCTCTCGCCCGGCAACCTGGCCTCCGCCCTCCATGGCGGCGAGGTGAGCCATCCCCGCGCCGCGGCCCTCCAGGGGCTGGAGAAGATGCGCTTCGTGGCGGGGCTGGGCGTTGGCCAGGCCGTGTTGCCACCTCAACCCCGGCCCTCGCTCAAGGCGCTGCGCGCGCTGGGCTTCACCGGCACGGACGAGGAAGTCATCACCCGGGCCGCCCGCGAGGCGGATCACCTCCTGCGGTTGACCTCCAGCGCCGCGGCCATGTGGACGGCGAACGCGGCCACGGGAGCGCCCTCGGAGGACACGGCGGACGGGCGCATGCACCTGACGCCGGCCAACCTCCAGCAGATGTTCCACCGGGCGCTGGAAGCGGAGACGACGCACGCGGTGCTCGGCGCCATCTTCGCGGATGAGCGGCACTTCGCCGTCCACGAGCCCCTGCCGGGTGGAGGGCACTTCGCGGACGAGGGCGCGGCCAACCACACGCGGCTCGTCACCCCGGGGCACCGCGCCGTGCACCTGCTCGCCTGGGGTCGCAGCGCATGGCGGGATGATGTGCGCCACCCCACGCGCTTTCCCGCCCGGCAGACGTACGAGGCCAGCCAGGCGCTGGCACGGCTGCACCGGCTCGACCCCGCCCAGGTGCTCCTGCCCCAGCAGGCCCCCGAGGGCATCGACGCGGGAGCCTTCCACACGGACGTGCTCGCGGTGGGCAACGAGGGCTTCCTCATGCTGCACGAGCTCGCCTTCGCGGACGCGCCGGGCCTGCTGCGGACACTGCGCGAGCGGCTGGGGGAGGGCTTCACGTACGCCCTGGCCACCCAGGCGGAGCTGCCCGCGAAGGACGCGGTGAAGGCCTATCCGTTCAATTCCCAGGTGCTCACGCTGCCGGATGGCTCCATGGTCATCGTGGCGCCAGAGGAGAGCCGGGACACGGAGCCCGCGCGGCGCTTCCTCGAGCGCGTGGTGGCGGAGAACAACCCGGTCAAGCAGGTGCACTACCTGGACGTGCGCCAGTCGATGAACAATGGCGGCGGCCCGGCGTGCTTGCGCCAGCGCGTGTGGCTCACCGAGCCCGAGCGTGCCGCGGTGAAGGCCAACGTCTTCTACACGCCCGAGCTGCACACGACGCTCGCCGCCTGGGTGACGAAGCACTACCGCGAGGACCTGCGGGTCCAGGATCTGAGGGATCCCCAACTGGCGCGCGAGACGCTCACGGCGCTCGACGAGCTGACACGCCTGCTGCGCCTGGGCAGCGTCTACGACTTCCAGAAGTGAAGTGCCCTCCGGGGCGTGTGCTCGCCCGTCTGGACGGCACGCGCCCGGTTTCCCGTGGCTACCGGCGGCGGGCGCCCCCACCTTCTGGGGGAAGGAGATGCCCGCCATGATTCCCGAACCCATCCAGCAGTACCTCCGTCAGAAGAACGTGCAGTTCCTCCGCTACTGGCATCCGCGCGCGGTGACGGCCCAGGCAGTGGCCCAGGCCCTCGACATCACCGGCTACCGAATGGCCAAGTCGGTCATCGTCCGAGCGGATGAGCAACTGTGGATCTGCCTCATCTCCGCTCCGGACACCCTGGACATGGATCGGCTCCGGGAACTGCTCGGCGCCGAGGAAATCCGGCTGGCGACCGAGGAGGAGTTCGCACACCACTTCCCCGAATGCGAGCTCGGCGCCGAGCCCCCCTTCGGCCAGCTCTACGGACTCCCGGTCCTGCTCGACGAGAACCTGGGCGCGACGGAGGATCTGCTCTTCCGCGCCGGCTCGCATGAGGAAGCCCTGGAGATGAGCGTCGAGGACTTCATCGCGCTCGAATCCCCCCAGTTGGTGCCCCTGGTGCTCGACCATGGCCCCCGGCGCATCAGCACTCCGGCGGCGATCCATTCCTAGAGCGGGCGGGCGCGCGGTGGGGAGCCAGGAAGGGCATTGCTTGCATCCCGAACGCCATCTGGCATCTTCGCTCCCCCCATGCGCCGCTCCGCCGCCCTTCCCCTGCTCTTCGCCACGTTGTTCGCCCTCGCCGGTTGCAAGAGCCCCTGCCGGGAGTTGTCGGAGCGGTTCTGCGACTGCGTCGACCAATACCAGCGCACCACCTGTCTGCGGGACGTGGCGGACCGCGAGCGCAACATCGAGCCCACCGACGACGATCTCGCCGCGTGCGAGTCGAAGCTGACGACCTGCACCATCGATCCGGACGACCGCACCACGTGCGACATCCTCCTGACCGACCAGGGCAAGGACGCTTGCGGACTGGCACGGTAGCCAACGCACGTGAAGACCCCCTCCTGGTGCTCGCTGTGTCTCGTCGTCGCCCTGCTCGCCCCGTCGGGAGGCGCCTGGGCGGATCCCATCACCCCCTGGCCGGGTGAGCAGACGGCGCCAGGCACGCTGCAACTCGTGCCCCTCCTCTATGTCTCCGGCGACGCGCGGAACGCCTACCCATCGCTCTACGCCTCGACGGGCTTCGGAGACTCCTGGGACGTGTACGTCGGCGTGTGGGGAATCGCGGGCGCCGAGGGCACGGGGTTCGATCTGCTGGATGTCTTTCCGCGCTACCACCTGGGCGAGGAGACAGCGCTGGCGCTGCGCCTGATGCTGACGCCCGGGGACGGATTCATCCTCGGAGGAGAGCTCCACTCCAACCTGGCGTGGGGCAACCTCTCCTTGATGCTCAACGCGGGGGCGCGGCCGGACTTCGAGTGGGGCTCGGGCAGCCTGCGGACGGCCACCTTCTTCGCCATGGTGGCGCCGGAGTACCACTTCTCCGAGCGGTTCAGCGTGTACTTCGAACTCAACCCGGCCGTGTCCGCCGTGGCGCCCTTCTCGGACCAGCGCTCCCTGGGCGCCGAGCTGTCGCTCCTGCCGGGCATCTGCTTCTCGCTCGACGAGGAGCAGAACCACCAGTTCGCCGTCGGGGCGGAATTGGCCCTGCGCCGGGGTGAGGACGTGTCGCTCGTGAATTCCGTCACCTTCGCGGCCTGGTACGCCACGTCCTTCGACCTGGGCGGCGGCGCGAAGGAGGAAGCCCATGCACCGGCCTCGGACCCCGTCGCCTCCCGGCGGATTGGTCAGCGGAGCGCGCTGAACGGGTGGAACCGGTAGCCAGGGAAAGGAGGCGCCATGGAGATCGCCTTCCCCACCTGGCCGCTCGAGTGAGCCAGGCGCCAGGAATCAGGTGAGTGGCGAGCGAGGCGTTGGCGGTGAGTTGACGAGGAAGCGGGGCCGCTCGCCTCGCGCATAGGCCTCCAGGTTCCTTGCAGCCCATTCGAGGCTGCCCGCCAGGTTCACATCGGTGACGCCCGCGACATGCGGCGTGGCGATCACCTGAGGCAGTTGGAGGAGCGGATGCCGGGGGTCCACGGGTTCCTCCCAGAAGACATCCAGACCCACCCCGCCGAGTTGTCCCGAGCGAAGGGCGGACTCCAGCGTCTCCGGCTTCACCAGGCTGCCCCGCGCGATGTTGACGAGGAGGGCGCCCCGCTTCATGGCCGCGATGGCTCGCTCGTCCAGGAGGTTCCTGTTGTGCTCGCCAGCACGCGCGGCGAGCACGACGCAGTCCGCGTCCCGGAGCGCCTGATGCAGCGCGTTCGTTCCGAGGACCTGGACCCCCTCCGGGCCGCCCTTCTCCGGGTGCTCGCGCACGCCCACCACGCGCATGCCCAGGGCCTGGAGCCGCGTGGCCAGGAGGCTCCCGATGTCACCCAGGCCCACCACACACGCCACCTTGCCAAACAAGGACGTGCCCGTGGGAGTGGCCCACCGCCCCTGCTTCAAGGCCTCCTCGGCGAGCCGCAACCGTCGGGAGAGCGCGAGCAGCAGCAGGAGGGCATGCTCGGCCACGGACTCGGCGTTGCCCGTCACGGTGGCGCGCAGGTTCGCGACCCACACGCCCAGCTCCATGGCCGCCGCGACGTCCACGTTCTCGAACCCCGTGCCGATCGTCTGGATGAACCCGACCGAGGGCTGCTCCAACACGTTCCGGCCCACGAGGGTGCCCGCCGTCATGACGGCCTGGATTCCCTCGAGGTTCAGCTCCGAGGGGACGTGTTGAAAGACCACCTGGTGGGCGGACAGTCTCTCGGCGAGGCGCGCCGCGAACGCTCGGTACTCCGGATTCTGGCTGATGAAGGCGATGCGCATGGGGGCGCAGCCTAGATCAGCGGTGACTCACAGGACCTTGGTTCGCAGCTCCGGGAAGACCTTGCCCACCTTGCCGAGCAGATAGTCCCCATAGGTGCCCTGGAGGGCGTGGACGTCCTGACCGTCCCAGCGCTTGGAGGAATCCTCGGGGGCGGCCTGGGCGAGGGCCGGTGCGTCGATCGGACGGACCTCGGTGCTCCAGCCCGGATCGAAGAAGAACGGCAGCGACAAGCGATCCCGTCCCGAGCGGTTCAGCACCCGGTGGGGAGTCGAGCGATACACGCCACGGGTCATGCGGTCGAGCATGTCGCCGATGTTGCAGACGAATGAGCCGTCGATGGGAGGCGCATCCACCCAGCGCACCGAGCCCCCTTCCCGCGACTTGACCTGGAGCCCCCCCGCCGAGTCCTGTTTGAGGAGGGTGAGCACCCCGTAGTCCGTGTGTTCCCCAACGCCCCAGGCGGGCCGCCCGTCCTCGGCGGTGCCGGGTCCAGGCGGATAGTTGAAGATGCGGAAGAGCACGAGCGGATCGGCCGTGTAGCGCGCGGCGAAATAGTCCTCCTCGAGGTCCAGGCTGAGCGCGAGGCCCGCCATCAACGAGTGACCCAGGCGGGTGAGCGCGGCCAGGTAGTCGAGCACGGCCTCGCGCAAGCCCGGGGGTTCCTCCGGAAAGAGGTTGGGACCATGAAGCGGCGTGCCAGCCCGGACGAGGGGATGCTCCGGCCCCAATTCGGAGCCGAAGTAGAGGCCTTCCTTGCGATCCGGACGGCCGGAAGTCAGCTCACCGCCCACCGGGAAATAGCCTCGCCAGGCGGCGCCTCCACGCGCCATGCGGATGGCCATCTTGTCGTCAACCGGGAGCGCGAAGAAGCGGCGGCTCAACGCCTCGAGGTGGGCTTGGAGCCCGGCGTCGACACCATGGCCCACGACGTAGAAGAAACCACTCTCGCGGCATGCGGCGCCGATCCGCTCGGCCACGGCGCGGCGCGCGGCGTGCCCCGACACACCATCCACGAGCGCGCCGACATCGATGAGCGGAACCCGGTCGAACATGGCTACTGGCGCCGGCCGAGCCCCATGTAGGTGAAGCCCATTTCCAGCATCCGCGACGGGTCGTAGATGTTGCGGCCGTCGAGGATGACGGGGCTCTTCATCAGCGTCTTCATGCGCTCGAAGTCCGGGTGGCGGAACTCATTCCACTCGGTGACGACGAAGAGCCCGTCCGCGCCCTCCAGGGCCTCGTAGGGCACGGGGGTGTAGCGGATGCGGTCGCCGAAGACGCGGCGCGCGGTGCGCTCGGCCACGGGATCATGCGCCACCACCTTGGCGCCCTTGGCCAGCAGTCCCTCGATGACCTCGATGGACGGCGCCTCGCGCATGTCGTCCGTCTTGGGCTTGAAGGCCAGGCCCCACACCGCGAAGGTGCGTCCGTCCAGCGAGCCAAAGTGCTTGAGCGCCTTGTTCACCAGCAGCCGCTTCTGCCGCTCGTTGGTGCGCTCCACGGCCCGGAGCAGATCCAACTCCATTCCCAGCTCACGCCCCTTGGCCACGAGCGCCTTCACGTCCTTGGGAAAGCAGCTCCCGCCGTAGCCCACGCCGGGAAAGAGGAACGGATAGCCGATGCGCTTGTCCGCGCCCATGCCCTTGCGCACGAAGTCCACGTCCGCGCCCACCTTCTCGCAGAGCGCGGCCATGTCGTTCATGAACGAGATGCGCGTGGCGAGCATGGCGTTGGCGGCGTACTTGGTGAGTTCCGCCGAGCGCGTGTCCATGTAGAGAATGGGGTTCTCCGTGCGCACGAAGGGGGCATAGAGCTGGCCCATGATCTTGCGCGCCCGCTCAGACTCGGCGCCAATCACCACCCGGTCCGGCTTGAAGAAGTCGTCCATGGCGGCGCCCTCCTTCAAGAACTCGGGGTTGGAGACGACGTCGAATTCCACCTGCGTCACGCGGGAAATCGCCTCCCGCACCTTGTCCGCGGTGCCCACCGGCACGGTGCTCTTGTCCACCACCACCGTGTAATGGCGCATGGCCCGGCCCACCTGCTCCGCCGCGGCCAGGACGTACTGGAGGTCCGCCTCCCCGCTCTCGCCCTCGGGCGTCCCCACGGCGATGAACACCACCTGCGCGGCCGCCACCGCGGAGGTCAGGTCCGTGGTGAAGGACAGGCGCCGGTCCCGCGTGTTCTTGCGGATGAGTTCTTCCAGGCCGGGCTCGTAGATGGGGACCTCGCCCCGCTGGAGCTGGGCGATCTTCCGCGCATCGATGTCCACGCAGGTGACGTCGTTTCCCGAATCCGCGAAACACGTTCCCGCGACGAGTCCCACGTAGCCTGTTCCGATGATGGCGATGTGCATGCGCGTCCTGGGGTCCGAGGTCCGAGGGCGCTCATACGCCGGGAACAGTGTCCAGGGGAAGGGTCGTGTAGTGGACTCGCTGCGCCTTACTGTCCGGTCAACAGCCTGCGCAGCCGCTCCGAGCCACGCAGGTGGCGCATCTTGCCGGGCTCGCTCGCCGGGAGGACGACGAGCCGTTCGAGCAGCTCGCGCGTGGCACGGCGCAGGGGAGGGAGCGCGGATTGCACGAGGGAAGCCGTCTCGGGGAAGAGCCGCGCCACGATGGACAGCGACGCGTGCAGGGCACGCTCCAGCCGCCACGCCCGGGCACGCTCCAACAGGACCGCCACGTCCAGGGGGCGCGAATAGACACCGCCCATCGCCGGAGCCCCCAGCACCAGCTCGCGCAGGTCCACGAAGGACAACCAGGGCAACTGATAGCCCTCGCGCGCCTGTTCCAGACACACGAGCAACACCGCGTCCTCCAGGTCCGGACGGAACACGGACGGGCCATACATCTTCATGGGCCGGGCGCGCGCGAAGACGTCCTTGAGGTCGGCTTGACGCGAGGCGCCCAGCACATCCGTGTAGACGTAGATGGGGGTGCGGCCATCGGACAACATCTTCTGTGCGCCATGGAGCGGCTCCTGGGGCTCCGGACGGAAGTCGTGCTGGGCGAGGTAGCCACTGAAGCCCTCCACGTCCATGCGCCGCACGAGCGTCTGGATCTCCAACACGGGGCGGAAGCCCACATGGGGGTAGAGCGTGTCGGCGAAGGACGCGCCCCCCAGGACCAGGACCTGACGGCCCTCGAGTTCGCCCATGCACTGCTTGAAGTTGACGAGCTTCATCACGTTCTCGTTGACCGAGCCCGAGTAGATGCTCAGCAGCCGATCCCTCGCCCACTCCGGGGCGTTCGCGCCGGGCAGGCGGTACTCCAGGTTGTAGGAGGCGAGGGGCGCCAGGCCCTGGGCGATGGCCCAGTCGACATACGCCTCCCAGGGAGCCTCGCGCAGGGAGCCTCGCGGAGGCTCGAACGAGGAGAGGACGCGGAAGGTGTCGAGAAGGCTGGGGGCCATGGGGGGCTGCTTTAGCGACACCCATGTCCGGGACGCAATCGGAAGACAGGGCCTCCGTTCGGAATAGGAGGGAGGGGTCATGGGTTCCAGGCGCCTTCCGGGGTCATGACCCCTGCCTCCGCGCCTCCCCCACCCCTGGCCGAAGCCCGGCCCATCGACGCCACCGACCGGATCGTGCTGCTCGATGTGCTGCGCGGCTTCGCGCTGGCGGGCGTCTTCGTCTCCAATGCCTTCGTGTGGTTCGCGGGGCGCGTCTTCGTGCCCCGTGAACAGGCCCTGGCCGCGCTGAAGGTGGCGCCCTGGTGGGACGCGGTGGCCATTCACGGCTTCGGAGCCCTCGTCTCCGGCAGGTTCATCTCCCTGTTCTCGTTCCTCTTCGGCCTGGGCTTCTCCGTGCAGTTCCTCCGGGCCGAGGCACGGGGGGTGTCCGTCGTCCCGCTCTATGTGCGACGGCTGTGCGTGATGCTGCTCATCGGGGGCGTGCACATCGCGGCGCTCTGGTACGGCGACATCCTCACCACCTACGCCACGGTGGGCTTGCTGCTGCTGCTCTTCCGCGACCGCTCGGACAAGACGCTCTTCATCTGGTCCCTCGTGCTCATCTTCGTGATCCCCCCGCTCGTCGCCAGCGCCATGCGGTGGCTGCCCCCCTTGCTGGCGGGCAATCCGGGCGGAGCGGACGAGGCGGCCCGGGAACTCATGGCGCGGAACGAGGCGGCCCGGGTGGAGCGGGGACGCATCTTCATGAGTGGCACCTATGTCGAGGTGGTGCGCACCAACGTCACCTACTTCTTCGGCGATTTCATCCGGGGGATGCCCCCCCTGCTCAGTGCGCTCGTCGGCCGCTTCCTCCTGGGATTCCTCGCCGGGAGGAGACGGCTCTTCCACGACGCGCCCCAACACCTGCCCTTCTTCCGCAAGTTGCTGCGCTGGAGCCTCCTCGTGGGAGGCGTGGCCAGCATCATCGGACTCGTGGCACAGCATCTGGTGCGCCAGAAGGTGCTCTCGCCCCAGGGGCCGTCCCAACTCCTGCTCATGCCCGTACGGCAACTCGGTGAGTTGGGCTTCGCCGCCTTCTATGCCTCGGGGCTCGTGCTCCTCTTCCAGCGCGAGGCCTGGACCCGGCGCCTGCGGGTGCTCGCCCCGGTGGGCCGCATGGCCCTGACGAACTACCTGGGCCAGAGCGTGCTGGGCCTGTTCGTGTACTACGGCATCGGCCTGGGACTCATGGGCAAGGTGGGGCCCGCCGCGAGCATCGCCCTCACGCTCGCCCTGTTCTCGCTCCAGGTGGTCTTCAGCCACTGGTGGCTGGCGCGCTTCCGCTTCGGCCCCGTCGAGTGGGTATGGCGCTCGCTCACGTACGGAAAGGCACAACCCATGCGTCTCGCGGAGGCCTCCCACTCTCCGGCCCACTGAATCCCGGGACGGTCACGTGGGAACACATGACCTTCGATGTCACTTCTCATGACGTGACGTCCGAGGTCAAGATGATGTAGAGCTGTCCCATGCTTCGAGCTTCCAGGGACGCGCACGCGCGTCGGGTCCGCGTTCCGCGCGTTGGCCTACCCGCTACATCCTTCACGTCCCCCCGAAGCTCCATACGCGACAGGAGAACCCGGATTCCCCTCCCGCCGCGCGTCCGGACGGGGACTCGAGGAGAGGGGGCCGACTTGATGGGTAACAACAATCAGGCGCTACCCATCACGCCGGAACGTTTCTTGACTCTCTCCCGAGGAGCCTGCTACTTTTTCCATGAAGACAGTTCTTCCAGGTTTCAGATGGAAGACTCGTTTCAAGGGACTTGTCAGCATGGCTCGGCCGACATGAAGACACAGCGCGAACAGCGCGGAGCGAGCACACCCGGAACGAGCCGGCGGCGGGCGGCGTGGGTGTTGCTGGGTCTTCTGGGCGGGGCGGAAGGCTGCGCGAGCAATCCGCACGTGAAGGTCCAGCGCATGGAGAACGGCCTGCTCCGGGTCGAGGGGCCGCTCGCGGGACCCTTTCCCAAGCTGGAAGCGCTGGCGGCCAATGCCTGCGAATTGATGACCAACGAGCCCGGCGCCTCCAATGGCATCTACGGCTCCGAGTACTGCGCCCTGTACTATTACTCCCCTGGGGAGAAGGCGTACTTCCTCAGCTACCTCTCCGACATCAAGAGCAGCCTCGACACGGAGACGAAGAACTGTGAGTTGCCCCGTTCCGTCGAGGATACACTCCACCCGGATGGCATCGTGCTGGGCGGTATCCATACCCACCCCCACAACCGGCGCTTCTCACGGCGGGACCTCGGCATCACGGCCACCTGGAATCCCACCCGTTTCACCGACAAGAGCACCGGTCAGGTCTTCGACCGCAACCTGTTGATGTTCTTCCGGGAGAAGACAGGCGAGTGCCGGGCCTACACGTACAACAACTTCTCGCGCCTCGTGTCGGCCCTGCGAGAGGGCGAATGGGTACCCATCGCGAAAGTCACCAACGACTCGGGCGACCTGGAGATGTTCGAGGGGAAGGATTGGCTGCCGTGAGCGGGACGAGCCCCATGAAATCATTCCTCCCCGTCTTGCTCTGCTGTGCCGGGCTGCTGAACGGGTGCGGCTATTTCGGTATCTACAGACACCGCCCGGCCGAACGCGCCTCTCCCGAGGAGGCCGCCGCCGTGCGGTTTCCAGACACCATGGAGAAGGGCGTGCGGCTCACCGGGCCCATGATGGCCGCGCTCAAGGTCGCCATGGACGACTACCGGCCGCCGGGCATCCGCCCCGAGAAGCTGCAACCCCCCGACAGTTGTCTGGCTCGTTGGGAGTACATCCAGACGAGCGTGCTCCAGGTCAGTGACACCCTCTTCTTCGTCGAGTTCACCCCCGACCTGCGCGCGTGTGGACCGGGCTACATCGTGCTCGACGCCGGAGCGACGTACGCCATCGACGGCCAGGGGCGGATCCTCGGGCGGGAATAGCGAAAACCCGGCACTTCCGGGTGCCCACCCAAGGGCATCCCGCCGCGTCGGGCGCGGGAGCGCGCGTCCGTGCCCGGCAGTGTGGTAGTCACGGAGCGGTGAGCCCGTCCCTCTCGTTCGTCATTCCCTACAGCCCCGAGTCCGCCCCCGCCGCCTCGCGCTTCGCCCATGCGCTCGCCCACCGGGAAGGGACCGAGGTGGTGCTCGTCGGGGATGGCCCCCTGGAAGCCCCCTCCGCGCCCAACGTGCACGTCCTGTCCGGACTGCCCGGCAAGGGCGCCGCGATCCGCGCCGCGCTCGGCCGCGTGAAGGGTGGCATCACCGTGTTGCAGGACGCGGACACGGCCTACTCCCTGGATTCCTGCGAGTCCCTGTGCCGCCCCATCCGCGAGGACCTGGCGGACGCGGTGTTCGGTCACCGCACGCACGCGGGGCTCGACGCGACGCGGCTGGCGGAGCGGGCCATGGGCCACGTCACCCGCTTCGTGACGGACGTGACGCTCGCGGATCCCCTCTGCGGCCAGCGGGCCTTCCGCACCGAGGCGATCAAGTCCGTGTCCCTCACCAGCGAGGATGACGCGGTGGACGCGGAGATCGTGGTGAAGCTGGCGGCCCAGCTCTACCGGTTGGCGGAAGTGCCCGTGGGGCTGGAGACGACGCAACACCGGCCCATCGCCTCGCAGATGTCCCGGTTGCGCACGCTCGTGCGCTACGCCACGGTGCGCGACGACGCGGACAACCAGCACGAGGGCTACACCACGCTCGAGCGCATGGACGGCGCGAACAACTACAACGCCTGGCTGGGCCAGCGCTTCAGCGAGCACCTGGGCCGGCGCGTATTGGAGATCGGCTCGGGCATCGGCACCATCACCGAGAAGCTGGAGCCAGGACTCGAGCTGCTCATCGCGCTCGAGGTGGACCGCTTCTACGTGGACCGCCTGAAGAACAAGTTCCGGGGCAAGCCGCACGTGCGGCCGTACCTGTCGGACGTGGCGCTGGCGGACTGGGAAGCCCTCAAGGCCGAGCGCCTGGACACCATCGTGCTGTCCAACGTGCTGGAGCACATCCCCGACGACGCCTCGGCGGTGCGCCGCTTCCGGCAGATTCTTCCCCCGGGCGGCCGGGTGGTGGTGTTGGTGCCGGCCCTGCCGCAGCTCTTCGGGAGCATCGACGAGGCGGTGGGCCACTACCGGCGCTATACCCGGGAAGGCCTGCGCCAGGTGCTGGAAGGCAACGGCTTCCAGGTGGAGCGGCTGGAATGGATGAACCTGGTGGGCATTCCCGGCTGGTTCATGAACAGCCGGGTGATGCGCCGCCGCTCCGTGCCCAAGTTCCAACTCAAGGTCTATGACCGGCTCGCTCCGTTGCTGGCCCGGACGGAAAGCCGGGTGAAGCTGCCGGTGGGAATGAGCCTCTTCGCCGTGGCGCGGGCCACGGGAGGTGCGGAATGAAGAAGATCGAAGCCATCATCAAGCCGTTCAAGCTGGATGACGTGAAGGACGCGCTGCATGAGGTGGGCGTGCACGGCCTCACCGCGGTGGAGGTGAAGGGGTTCGGCCGGCAGAAGGGCCACACGGAGCTCTACAAGGGCGCCGAGTACGTGGTGGACTTCCAGCCCAAGGTGAAGGTGGAGGTGGTGGTGAACGACGACCTGGTGGAGCAGGTGGTGGAAGCCATCGTGCGCGTGGCTCGCTCGGGCGCCGAGGGGAAGATCGGCGACGGGAAGATCTTCGTCCTGCCCGTGGACGAAGCCGTGCGCATCCGCACGGGAGAGCGCGGCAGCGACGCGCTGTGAACCCCTCGCCCGCGCCGCGCGGGGTGTACGCGGCGCTGGTGGCGCTGTACGTCCTCTTGTTCCCCTACCACCCGGGCCTGCGCTCGCCCAACGAGCTGTGCCGGCTGTGGCAGACACGAGCGCTCGTGGAGTACGGCACGCTCGACATCAACCGGGCGCTCCAGGACTTTGGCTACGTGGGTGACCTGTCCGTCAAGGATGGCAGGTACTACCCGTCCAAGGCCCCCCTGCTGTCCTTCGCCGCGGTACCGCTCTACGCGGTGATGCGCGTGGCGGGAGGAGGCTTCCTCCACGCGGTGCGCGAGGTCCCCCTCGTCTTCTTCAGCCGGTTGCTGCTCACGGTCCTGCCCACGCTGCTGCTCTTGAGGCTCGTGCGCCGTTTCCTCGGCGAGTACGTGTCCCCCGGAGTCGCGGACGCGGTGACGGTGACGTACGGGCTGGGCTCGCTGGCGTTCAGCTACTCGCTGCTCTTCATGAGCCACCAGACGACGGCGGTGCTGCTCTTCGGCGGCTTCTACGCCCTGTGGAGGGTGGCGCGAGGAGAGTGGCGGGAAGGGGGCTACGCGGTGGCGGGCGCCTGCGCGGGTGCCACGGTGGCCGCCGAGTACACCGGAGCCCTCGGCGTACTGGGGCTCGTGCTCTACGCCACGCTGTCCGTGCTGTGGCGGGAAGAGCCCGCCCGTGCCCGCTGGAGCCGGCTGGGCCGCGGCGTGGGGCTCGCGGTGCTCGGGGCCCTGCCCTTCCTCGTGGGGTTGATGCTCTATCACCAGGCGGCCTTCGGCCATCCGCTGGAGAGCGGCTACAAGCACCTCAACGACGCGGCCTACCAGCCCTGGCACCTCGGCGGCTTCCTGGGCATCCGCTACCCGGATCCCCGCGCCTTCGCCCTGTCCTTCTTCTCTCCCCTCCGGGGCCTGTTCACCCTGTCGCCCTTCCTGTTGCTCGCCCTGCCCGGCTTGTTCGTTCTGGGACGCGAGGCCCGGGGCCGCGTGGAGTGGCGGGTGCATGTGTGGCTCGTGGTGGCGCTGCTCGCCGGGTACACCTACTTCACGTCCGCCTTCTCGTATGACTCCTGGGGCTGGACCACGGGGCCTCGCCACCTGACGGGGCTGGTGCCCTTCCTGCTCCTGCCCATCGCCCTGCTGCTGGAGCGGATGCGCCAGCCCGGGCGTCCCCTCTGGAGAGGAGCCGCCGCGGCGCTGTGCACCGCGTCCATCGTGTTCACGGGCCTCGCCACCTTCGTCGATTACGTCCCGGACGACGTGTCCAACGTCTTCCTCGGACTGGCCGTGCCGCTGCTACGGGCGGGCTACCTGCCGCCGAATGTCCTCAACCTGCTCGGCCTCTCCAATCCGATGGCTGGAGGCCTGCTGCTCGCCCTGCTCCTGGGCGTGAGCGGTTGGGTCTTCGCGCGGCTCGTATGGACGGAGGGCAGGCGGCCTGGCGTATCGTCGCTCGTGGCGGGAGGGGTGACGCTCGCGCTGCTCCTCGGCGTCCAGGCCGCGACCGTGCGCCATGACGCCGCGGACCGGGGCGCGGTGCGGTTCCTCGAGAAGGTCTGGCTCGTCCCGCCGGGCCGCACCCTCGCCTTCTGGCCTCCTCCGTAACCCGGGTGGGGCGTCGGCCGCTTCGGGTGGATTTCTCCTGACCCCGTGCTTGCCCTATCGTTCGGAACCACACGCCGTCTCCCGAGCCGCTCCCCCCGGAGGTCCTCCTTATGAAGTTCCGCTTCGCCCTGCTGCTCAGCCTGTCCCTCGCCACCGTCGTCCACGCCGAGGACGACACCGCAGCCGAGACGTGGACGGCCAAGTGCAAGTCCTGTCATGGCGGAGATGGCAAGGGGCAGACGCAGATGGGCAAGAAGGAGTCCGTCAACGACATCTCCCTGGCTTCCTGGCAGTCCGCCCACAGCGACGCGGAGATCCGCCAGGTCATCGCCGAGGGCTCGTCCAACAACAAGAAGATGAAGGCCTACAAGGACAAGTTGACCGCGAAACAGATCGACGACCTCGTGGCCTACGTGCGGACCCTCAAGAAGGGCTAGCACCTCCCGCCCAGGCTGAATATCCCCAGGACCCACCGCGTCCCGCGGTCTGGAGGCATTCCCATGCGCACCCTCACCTTCGCTCTCGTCTCCCTGCTCGCCCTGGTCTGCGCCACGCGGAGTCCTGGTCGCCTGCCCTCCAACACGGACAAGGACCCGGCCCCCTCCGCCACGGCCCTGTTGCCCAAGGGCGGCGGTACCAACGACGGAGGAACCGACGACGATGATGAGGACTACCGGGTGGCCGGGGCGTAGGCGACTGTAGGCGCGGGGTCCTGGGTGACCGCCACTCACCAGGCCCCTCGCTCTTCCGTTGACCCCTCGGGGTCCGGCTCCTAATTACCGGTAGGCGCTTCCAGGCGCCTACGGATGGACACTCCTTTTACCCAGAAGCTCGATGCGGAGGCGCTGCGTGCGCCTCCCGTGGCCGGTGACCCCTTTCCCCGCGCCCTGGAGTCCCTGCGCGCCGGGCAACGCGTCCGCACGCAAGGCCTCCAGGGCGCCGCCCGTGGCTACGCGCTCGCCCGCCTGCAACGGACCTTGAAGGCGCCCCTCGTCTGCGTCGCCCCCGACGAAGAGGCCGCGGACGCGCTCGCCCATGACCTCTCCTTCTTCCTGGGTGGCAAGGGCACGCCCCGCGAGCCCCATGTCCTCCGCCTGCCCGCGGATGAAATCCTCCCCTATGACGAGCTCTCTCCGGACGGCGAGGTCGTCGCGGACCGGCTCGGCGCGCTCTTCCACCTGAGCCAGGGCACGCGCTTCCCGGCGCTCGTGGTGTCGCTGCGGGGCCTGTTGCGCAAGGTGATTCCCCCGGCGGTGATGAAGTCCCTGTCCGAGCGACTCACCGTCGGGCAGGACTTCGATCGCGATGAGCTCGCCCGCAAGCTCGCCCACATGGGCTACCTGTCCAGCCCCCTCGTCGAGGACCTGGGCACGTTCTCCGTGCGCGGGGGCCTCGTCGACGTCTTCAGCCCGCTGTACGACAAGCCCGTCCGCATCGAGTTCTTCGGGGACACCATCGAGTCCATCCGCGCCTTCGATCCGGAGACGCAGCGCACCGTGGACTCCCTCCCGGAGATGATCCTCCTGCCCGCGCGCGAGGTCATCTTCTCCGAGCAGACCCGCGTCCACGCCGAGGCGGCCGCGCGCGCCGTGGCGGATCGCATCAACCTGCCCACCTCGAAGCTGCGCGAGTATCTGGACGCGCTCCAGGAGGGTCTGCCCGGCTTCGGCCTGGAAGGACTCCTGCCTGGCTTCTTCCCCGGAGGCCTGGGCACCGTCTTCGACTACCTGTCCCAATGGAACGAGGCGCCGCTCTTCTATCTGGATGATCCACTGGGCATCGAGCGCGCCGCCGAGGACCTGTGGACGGAGATCGCGCGCGCGGCCCAGGCCGCCGACGAGCGGCAGGACCTCACCTACCCCGCCGAGGAGCATTTCCTCACCCAGGTCCAGGCCGAGCAGCGGCTCGCGGCGTTCCGGGTGATGGAGGGCGGAGGCCTGTCGCTCACCCAGGGCGAGTCCCCGCCCGTGCTCTTCCCCTTCGGCACGACGCAGGACGTGCGCGAGGCCATCCTCGCCCACCACGGAGAGGAAGGCGCGCTCACCCCGCTCATCGAGCGGCTCCAGCGCTGGCGCGACAGCCTCATCCCCTGCGCCGTGGCCTGTGGAACCCTGAGCCAGGCGGATCGGCTCAAGCGCCTGTTGTTGAACCGCAACGTGATGGTGCGCGTGCACACCGAGCCCCTCACGGACGTCACGCATCTCCATGAGCCGTCCGTGTCCGCCCACCTGTTCACGGGTGAGATCAGCCAGGGCTTCGTGGATCCAGGCGGGTTCGCCCTGCTGTCGGACGAGGAGATCTTCGGCGCCCGCTCCCGCCGCCGCGCGCGGCGCTCCAAGAGCCTGGATGCCTTCGCCGCGGGCTTCAAGGATCTCAAGGAAGGCGACCTCATCGTCCACACCGACTTCGGCATCGGCCGCTATGCGGGCCTGACGAAGATGCAGGTGAACGGAGTGCCCGGGGACTTCCTCGTGCTCGAGTACGCGGGCAAGGACAAGGTCTACCTGCCCGTGGGCCGCATGCGGCTCATCCAGAAGTTCTCCGGCGGGGACCCCGCCCAGGTGACGCTGGACAAGCTGGGCACCACGTCCTGGGAGAAGACGAAGAAGAAGGTCAAGGAGCAGCTGCTCAAGATGGCGGCGGAGCTGCTCAACATCGCCGCGGCGCGCCGCGCCCACCCGGGCCACGCGTTCAGCGCGCCGGACCGGTACTACGCCCAGTTCGAGGCGGACTTCGAGTTCGAGGAGACGGCGGACCAGGCCAAGGCCATCGAGGACGTGCTCGCCGACATGCAGAAGAGCCAGCCCATGGACAGGCTCGTCTGCGGCGACGTGGGCTACGGCAAGACGGAGGTGGCCATGCGCGCCGCCTTCAAGGCCACGTTGGATCGCAAGCAGGTGGCGGTGCTGGTGCCCACCACGGTGCTCGCCCAGCAGCACTACCTGTCCTTCAAGAAGCGCTTCAAGGACTACCCCGTCACGGTGGAGGTCATCTCCGGCCTCAAGAAGCCCCCGGAGGTGCGCGAGCTGCTCAAGCGCGCCAAGGAAGGCAAGGTGGACATCCTCATCGGCACGCACAAGCTGCTCGGCGGGGACGTGGCCTTCAAGGACCTGGGCCTGCTCGTGGTGGACGAGGAGCAGCGCTTCGGAGTGAAGCACAAGGAGCAGATCAAGAAGCTGCGCTCGCAGGTGGACGTGCTCACGCTGTCGGCGACGCCCATTCCCCGCACGCTGCACATGGCCATGTCCGGCGTGCGCGAGATGAGCATCATCGCCACCCCGCCCCAGGATCGGCGCGCCATCCGCACCTTCGTGATGAAGTTCGACCCGCCGGCCATCAAGGAGGCCATCGAGCGGGAGGTGGCCCGCGGCGGCCAGGTCTTCTTCGTGCACAACCGGGTGGAGTCCATCCCCGCCATGGAGACGCGGCTGCGCGAGCTGGTGCCGAACATCTCCCTCGGCGTCGCCCACGGACAGATGGGCGAGGGACAGCTCGAGAAGGTGATGCTCGACTTCACCGAGAAGAAGTTCCAGCTGCTCTTGTGCACGAGCATCATCGAGAGTGGCATCGACATCTCCAACGCCAACACGATGATCGTCGACCGGGCGGACACGTTCGGACTCGCGCAGCTCTACCAGCTCCGGGGACGCGTGGGCCGCTCGCGCGAGCGCGCCTATGCGTACCTGCTGGTGCCCGCGCGCAGGACGGTCACCAAGGACGCCCAGCGGCGCCTGGAGGTGTTGCAGCGCTTCACCGAGCTGGGGGCGGGCTTCTCCATCGCGAGTCATGACCTGGAGATCCGCGGCGCGGGCAACCTGCTGGGCGGAGAGCAGTCGGGCTCCATCTCCGCCATCGGCTTCGACATGTACGCGCAGCTGCTCGAGGAGGCCGTCGCCGAGGTCCAGGGCGAGCCGCCCAAGGTACGGATCGAGCCCGAGGTGTCGCTGCCCATGGCGGCGCTCATCCCGGACGACTACGTGGCGGACGTGCACCAGCGGCTGGTGTTCTACAAGCGCTTCAGCCAGGCGGGCACGCCGGACGAGGTCCAGGACCTGCGCTCGGAGCTGGTGGACCGCTTCGGCGAGGCCCCGGACGAGGTGGACAACCTCTCCGAGCAGGCGCTGGTGAAGATCGACATGCGCGAGCTGCGCCTGCGCGGACTGGAAGGAGGCCCGGGACGGCTGTCGGTGACGCTGGGGGGGGACGCGCTCCTGGACGGGGCGAAGCTGCTGGCCCTGGTGCAGCGCTCCAAGGGCTACTACCGGCTCACCCCGGACATGAAGCTCATCGTGAAGCCCGGGCCCGAGGTGCGCGACCAGGGCCTCATCGCCGAGGCCAAGAAGGTGATGAGGGATCTCTTCACCTGCGCGCAGCCCCAGGTGTAGCGCGCCCCCGAGCCCTCGGCTACTGGGCGGTGGTGGCCGAGACGTTGGGCGCCAGGACGATCTCGATGCGCCGGTTGAGGCTGCGGTTGTCCGGCGAGTCGTTGGCGGCGATGGGCTGATAGGGGCCATACCCCGCGGCGGACAGCTTGGTGGGGTCCACCCCCGCGTCCTGCAGCGCCCGCACCACCGCCATGGCCCGCGCCAGGCTCAGCTCCCAGTTCGAGGGGAACTGCCCCTTGGGATCCGTGGGCACGTCGTCCGTGTGGCCCTCCACCCGGATGATCTTCCCCCCCACGCCCTTGAGCGCCTCGGCGACCTTGAGCAGCGCCGCCTCGCCCTCCTTGCCCACCCGCGCCGAGCCCGAGGCGAAGAGAATCTTGTCCTTGAGGTTCACCGTCATCCGGCCGCGCAGCTCGGACAGCTCCACCTTGCCCTCGGAGATCTCCTTCTCCAGGCTCTTGGAGAGGTTCTCGTACTCGGAGCTCTTCTTCTCCAGGGCGTCCTTGGCCTCGGTGAGCTTCTTCTTGGAGCGAGCCAGCTCGTCGTTGAGCGCGGCCAGCTCGGCGTTCTTCTGCTCCAGGGCCCGGCGCTCGGCGGCTCCCGCCGTCAGACCGCTCTCCGCGGTGGACAGCCGCGTCTCGAGCGCCGCCTTCTCCCGCTCCAGCGCCGCCCCCTTCTCCTCCAGCTCCTTCACCTTCGCGTCCAGCTCCTTCGCCTTCTCGCTGGCCGCCGCGTTCGCCGCCTTGAGCTGCTCATCGAGCGACTGCGCGTTCCGCATCGCCGCGTCGTATTTGCCCTGGGTCACACACCCCGCGCCCAGCGCGAGCACACAAAGAGAGGTCAACAGCCTCGACCGCATGTCGGGTTCTCCTCGGAAATGGTTTCAGCTCAAATGATATTCACGACGGCGAGCCCGCCGCACGCGAAAACCGCCCTACGCCCGCTCCTAGTGGGAGTCGCGCCGGGTGGTCTCGAGCAGATTGCGCGACAACTCGTCCATGAGCGAGAGCAATTCACGCCGCACATCCTCGGACGAGGCGTGAAGCTGCGAGGTGAGCGCATGCAGCGAGTCACCCGGCACCGAGGCCTCGTTCAGCATGCGCGCGGCGATGCGCGTGGCGGACAAGGGGCTCTCCACGTCGTCCGACACCAGGCGGCGCAAGCGCTCCATGATGCTGGCGGGGCTCGGGGCGGCCGGGGCGTCCATGCGCGAGGGCTCGGTGCTGTGCGAGACGGCGCACACCCGGTTACGGCCCTGGCGCTTGGCGTTGTAGAGCGCCGCGTCGGTCAGCTCGATGAGGTCCGTGACGGACGAGGCGTGCGCGGGATAGCAGCCCACGCCGGCGCTGATGGTGATGGCGCGGCTGCCGCCCCGGGCCCCCTTGACCACCGTGCCGTCCACCGCGGCGCGGAAGCGCTCGGCGGCGATGAGCCCCTGCTCCAGGTCCGTCTCGGGGAGGATCATCGCGAACTCCTCGCCACCGTGACGGGCCACCACGTCCGTGGAGCGCGCCGTCTGGCGCAACCGCACGGACACCTCGCGCAGGGCCTGATCGCCCGCGGTGTGGCCGAGCGTGTCGTTGACCTGTTTGAAGTGGTCCAGGTCCAGGATGACGAGCGACATCGGGTGCTTGTAGCGCTGGGCCCGCCGGAACTCGACGCCGAGCGCCTCGTGGAAGTAGGCGCGGTTGTACAGGCCCGTGAGCGGATCCGTCACCGCCACCAGCATGGCGCGGTCGCGCGAGGTGCGCAGCTGGCGCTGGCGGCGCTGACGGCGCAGGGCACTGCCCATGCGCGCGGCGAGCTCCGCCATGGGCGTGTGCAGCGTGAGGTAGTCGTCGGCGCCGGCGTCGAACGCGGCCACGCGCCGCATGGTGGACTCGGTCTCGTCCACCACCAGGATGGCGGGCGACTCCTCGTCGAAACCGAAGCGCTTGAGCAGCGGATGCTCGCCCTCGAGCGCGACCGGGTAGCTGACGATGAGCAGGTCCGCGTCGGAGCTGGTCATGCGCTGCGACGAGGCGCGCTGGGTGAGCTGGAACTCTCCTCCCAGGGGCGAGCCGCGCAGGGCCCGGGCGAGCCGCTCGCCCATCACGGGCATGTGGTGGATGATCTCCACGCGGGCCTGGGGCGGCGAGGCGGCCTCGGGCTCGCGCATCACCCGGGCCATGGCCTCGTGCTGCGCCTGCAGGTGGGCGCGCATCTTGCCCAGCGAGATGAACGAGCGCACGCGCGCGAGCATCTCGGCATCCGGCGCCGTCTTGGTGAAGAAGTCATCCGCCCCCGCCACCAGACCCTTCACGCGATCATCCGTGGTGTCCAGGGAGGTGAGCAGGAGGATGGGGGTGTTGACGGTCCGGGAGTGGCCGCGCAGGTGGCGCGTCAGCTCGTGGCCATTCATCTCCGGCATGATCACGTCGAGGATCAGCAGATCGAAGAGCAGGGGCCCCTCGGTCGCGAGCCCGAGGGCCTCGCGCGGCGACGACGTCATCGCCACATCCAGGCCGCTTTCCACCAGGCGCGAGCCAATGGCTTCCAGGGCGATGGGACTGTCGTCCACGAGGAGAACACGGCCGGTCGTGCTGAGAGAGTTCGAGAGTGCAACCATGGTCCGCTCCAAGGCGCAGGCTACCAGCCCGGTCTTCTGAAGAAAGGAAGGGGCCGGAGATCTGCTCCCTCAGCGACTGTCCCCCCCCCGGCACGTCCGTCTCGATGGGAATCCTATCGCCTGAACGCGCGGCTCCCAATATTTCCGGCCGCCAGCCCGCGCGGTGGCCAGCCATGCTGACGAGTCATTCCCCCGCGCCGGAACGCTCCCTCCCGCAGAAGTGGGCGATGGCGCGGGAGAGAGCGGCCTCGCATCGCACCAAATCTTCCATGGGGACGTATTCGCCCGTCTGGTGGGCCACGCGGATGTCACCCGGGCCGAACACCACCGCTTGAGCACCCAGCTCCGTGAGTTGAGGCGCCTCGGTGCCAAAGGAAACCGTGATGGGCGCGTTGCCAGACAGTTCCGCCATCACCCGCACCACCTCCGCGTCCGCGCGCGTGTCCACCGCGGACTCCGTGCGCAGCAAGCGGATGTGGGCCTCGTAGCCGGGCTCGTCCCGCACCAGCTCCCGCCGGATGGACTCCAGCAATTCCAACACCCGCTCCTGGGGTTGATGGGGCAGGGGCCGCCACTCCACGATGAACCGGCAGGCGCCGGCGATGACGTTGGCCGCCTTGCCCCCGCCGATGCGGCCCACGTTCACCGTGGTGAAGGGCGGCTCGAAGTCCTCGTCGCGATCCTCGCGCAAGGTCGTCCGCGCCAGCGTCTCCAGCCGCTGCAGGAAGCGTCCCGCGCGGAAGATGGCCGAGGCCCCCTCGTCCGGATACGCGCTGTGGCCCTCCTGGCCCAGCACCTCCACCTCCGCCAGGCAGTACCCCTTGTGCGCGCGCACCGGGACGAGCCGTGTGGGCTCGCCCACGATGGCATGACGCGCCCGGCCCTTGCCCAACGCCACGAGCTGCTTGGCGCCCTCGCACCCCACCTCCTCGTCCGCCGTCAGCAGCACCATCAACGGCGCGCGCAGCGGTTGCGAGAGGTGCGCCACGGCGTGCAGCGCACAGGCGATGAATCCCTTGGTGTCACAAGCGCCCCGGCCGTACAGCCGCCCGTCCCGCTCCGTCAGCCGCAGCGCGTCCGTCCACGCGGCGTCATACGGCACGCAGTCCGTATGGCCCACGAGCGCCAGGGCCGCCTGGGCACCCGGCTCTCCGCCCTTCACCGCGATGAGGTTGACCTTCTCCACTCCGGACTCGTCCCGGTAGCGCACCTCTTCCGTCTGGAAGCCCGCCGCCTCCAGCTTGCCCCGCGCCAGTGCCACCAACGGTGCGTTGGTCCGGGTGGATGTCGTGTCCACGGCGACCAACTCGGACAGGAGGGCGCGCAGCTCGGGCAGGGTGTCGCTCATTGGAAGGCTCTCCCAGGGGACTTGGACCGGGCGAATGTAGACGCTCGCGCCGCCCTCTCCCAGGGGAACGCCTGCTCAGACGGGTGCTTCGAGCTCGTCACCCGACCAGGGCCGCACGCGCACCGCCTCTCGGATCCACGTGATGTGCCGCTCCTCGTCCTGGCGATTCTTCTGGATGAGCCGCCGCACCGGGGCGCTCCACTCGAAGTGAAGCGCCAGCTCGTAGACGCGGTTGGTGATTTCCTCGTTGCCGAGCATGGCCATGAGCGCCGCCTCCGTCCCCATCAAGCTCGTCATCGCCGTCAGGCCCTTCATCGCCGCGCCCTTGAGGTCCGGCCGCAATTGCACTGGCTCCCCTCCCAGCTCCTGGATGAAGGCGTTGAGTTCCCGCACATGACGCACGTGGTCGACCCGGAACTCGTTCAGGCGCTCGCGCACGAGCGGCTCCTTCACCCGGGCGATGGCGGCGTCGTAGGCCCCCACCGCGTCCACGTCCAGTTGCGCCAGACTCCGCAACTTCTCCACCTCCGGGTTGCTCGCCATCGCGCCGTCCTCTCCTTCCCCCGCCGGGAACTGCTGGCAATGTGTTGCCCGCCTTCGCACGCGGCCAATCCCGCCCCCAGCCCCTTCCATCACGCCCGCCCGGACAGCGGGCGGACAGCCAGGCCCCTCCGTGTCCCCTGGCCTGGTGAGCGAAGGAACGAATGTGGGGAAGGAGGCGATTCACGGCACGTCCGCCCGGGAAGACCCACCCTGAGCCAGGGACAGTCCCCCTGGGAATGAGGTGGGCCGTGAGGATTCGTGACGTGATGACGCCGGACGCGCTCTCCGCTCCGCCAGAGACGACGCTGATGGCCGCCGCCGAGATGATGCGCCTGCTCAACGTGGACGTGTTGCCCGTCGTGGAGGAGGAGCGCGTCGTGGGCATCCTGAGCGACCGGGCGCTCGTCGTGCGGGGCCTCGCCCTGGGACACGATCCGCGCAACGTCCCCGTCTCCCAGGTGATGAGCCTCGACGTCGAGACCTGCTCCCCGGATGAGGACGAGGAAGACGTCGCCCGGCGGATGCGGCAGCTCCAGATGCACCGCCTGCTCGTCGTGGACGATCAGCGGCGGCTGCTGGGTACCCTCCACCTGGATGACCTGGTGATGGAGCGCATGGATTCCCCCCGGGAGGGACGGGCACCCGCGGCGGATGACGGGGCCCTCATGTCCCTGGGGTACTGAGGAAGGCGGAGCCGTGCGTCAGAACCCGAACGGCACCAGGAAGGCCGTGCCGTTGCGCGTGCCCGTGCGGTAGCTGAGCGGAGCGCCAACGACGAGCGCGGGAGGCACGTCGCCCTTGCCCGGAACGAGTCCCAGGGACTGACCGAAGTTGGCGCGCTCGCTCACGTCACCGGAGAGGGTGAGCCAGGGCGAGACGGCGCCGGTCGTCTCCGGGCCACCCGCGTAGACGAACACCGAGCCACCGCCATCCGAGGCGACCGAGGCCCCCGGCGCGCTCACCACCAGATCATCCACGCCATCGCCCGTGAGGTCCGTGCCCCCGGCGATCACCGTGCCAAACCCCACGGCGCGCGACCGGGACACCAGCACGTGCTCGACGAAGTCGCTCGCCTTCAACACGACCTTCTGGGCGGCGCCCTTCTTCATCTCCGCCACCAGCTTCGCCGTATCGAACAGCAGGACCACCTGCTGGATCAAACCCTGATAGGGATAGGCCGTCGCGGTGGTCGCGAGGTAGTCCGCGCCGCTCTTGCCGAGCAGGCGGCCCGCGCGCGTCGTGGACAGTCCCAATCCGAGGAAGTTGCCCTGCGCTTCCTTGTCGGCGAGCCACAACTGGACCGGCTCCCGGCGGGCGCACCGCGTGGGGTCGGCGCCAAAGAGGAGCACGACGCCTGAATTCGAGCCGTCCGCGTAGCGCCACGCCACCTCGTCACACCCGTCCTTGTCCAGGTCCCCGAGCGCCACCGGCACCGACGTCTGCTGCGCGGAATAGGGCGCGGTGTACGAGGGGCTGCACCCCATGGTCAGCTTGGCCAGCGTGGCATCATCCGGAGCACGGCCCAGGAAGATGTCGAAGCCGTTGTTGCGCAGCGCGCCGATGTCCTGCTTGCCATCCCCGTTGAAGTCGAAGCCCCCCACCACGCCGCGCCCGATGCTGCGGCGCTGACAGGTCGCTCCCGCGGGCGTGCACCCCGAGATGTCTCCCTGGGCCCACAACCGGTACGCCGACTTGAAGCTCCCATCCGCCTGGGCCAGGGACACGATCACGCCACCCACGCCCTGGTTGCCCGCGAGCAGGCACGTGGCGTCTTCCTTCGCGTAGTAGGGGGTGATCTCCGAGGCCCGCGCATTGGTTCCCGGTCCGGTGAAACCCGGCGCGCCCACCACGGCGTCCGGGCGCCCGTCCCCATTGAAGTCCGTGAAGGTCACGTCCGTGCCCACGTTGCGGCCTCGCACCAACGGAGAGGAGGCGCCCTCGGCCACCAACTCACCCGTGGAGGCGCTCTGCCCCATCGCCCAGGCCCGGCCCACGGACAGGTCGTTGCCATCCCCGTTGACGCCGGGCCCCGCCCAACCGGGCGAGCCCACCAGCGCCACCGCGCCGGACGTTCCCTGGGCCACCGCCACCACCTCGCCGTAGCGCTCCACGCTCGGCCGCGCGGGCAGCATGGCGCTCGTGCGGGTCCACTTGTCGAGCGACTCGCCCGCCTTCACGAAGGCATCCACCCGGCCGGTGAAGGCCAGCTTGTCGTTCGAGGCCCGCGCGGCGAAGACCACCAACCCCGCGCTGCCCTCGAGCGGCCACGCCGCGAGCCCCACCCCGAAGACGTCCGACTTCTCCAACCCGGGCAGCGACAGCAGGGGCTTGTTGAACGCGTCCCCCTTCTTCAGGGTCGCCAGGGGGTGGACGATGACCTTGCCCGCCAGACGCAGCGGCGTGCTGGGCGAGAAGTAGGGAATGCCCATCAGCAACTCCGGACCGGGGTTGCCGTCCACGTCCAGCACCGTCCAACTCCGTCCGCCCACGCCACCGGCCGTGTCCCCGTACAACTGGGCCCAGGCCGCTTCGCGTTTGATCTGCGGAGGAGAATCCGAGGCATCCCCCTTGAACGAGTAGGTGCTCAGGTCGAAGAACAGCACCGCGCCCGCGTCGGACAGCGCCTTCTGGCCGCCGCGCGTGCTCAGGTCCGGCGAGTCCGAGCGATCCGCCACCACCACCAGCAACGGGGGATGGCCATCCCCGGCCGGCAGCGTGCCCAGCTTCCAGTTCCCCTCGTTGGTGTCGGTCAGGTAGGCGGACGGCGTGACGAACACGTCCGGCGAGGAGCGGAAGGGTTGATCGACTCCGCGCCCGAAGAACACCGCCACCGCCTGGTGCAGCTTGTCGGTGTTCCCGGTGTCATACCGCCACAGCCTGCTGAGCGCCGCCAGGTCCGGGAGCCCATCGCCATTCAGGTCGCCCACCGCCACCGCGCGCCCCAACTCCGTGGCCCTGCGGGACTCGATCTTCCCCGCCTGGGTCAGGTTGCTGCCGCCCAGACGGATGTTGGACTGCACCGGCACCGGCTGACCCGGGGTGAGCAGGAAGATGTCGATGACACCGCGGGTCGACACCGTCGACGTGGGCGCCAGATCCGCCGCGGGGGAGCCCACCACCACGTCCAGGTCCCCGTCTCCATCCACGTCCGCGAGCGCCAGACCGGTACCGAAGGAACCCCGGCCCGTGTTGGACAGGGGTGCGCCCAGCGGCTCCGGCCCGTCCGCGCCGAAGCGGTACAGGTACACCGCGCCCGAGTTGCCGATGGTCAACGACGCGCCCGGAGAGGACACGACCAGCTCGGCCCGGCCATCCCCGTCCAGGTCTCCCGCCAGCACGGTGTCACCGAAGCGCGCCGTGTCCGAATCGCCCATGAGGGTCCAGGTGGGTTGCGAGGGCAGACCCCCGGCGCTGCCCTTGTAGATGAACACCGCGCCGCCCTGCGGCCGGGAGAGATCGCTCTCCGGACGCCCCACGGCCACGTCCATCACCCCATCCCCGTCGAAGTCCGCCGTCACCACCGAGGCGAGATCCGTGAGCTGTCCGTGGGATTGCGTCTCGTACGTCAGCTCCTTGAGCACGCGCACGGACACGGTCGTCCGCTCCCGGGTGAAGGGGTCCGCGCCCTCCAGCACCGCCGTGCCCACCGCGTCCGGCTCGACGGAGAAGCGTCCCGCCACCACCTGCCCCGGACCCGACACCTTCGTCCAGCGCACCTGATCGCTGCCGCCCATCGTCGCCAGCGGCGTCGACGAGCCCGCGGGCAGTGCCAGGAAGGCGGGGTCTCCGCGCAGCATCGCGTCCGCCCGCACCTCGAAGCGAAGCTGCACCACGTCGCCCTTGAGGCCGTCACGCACCTCCACCAGATCCAGCCCCTCGCCCGCGCCCGCCGTGTACAGACCCGAGGCGGAGATGGAGCTGCCCGCCGGGCTGTCCTGGAGCTCGAAGACGGCCGGGCCCAGCAGGCCCGTCACCTCCACCTGGAAGGAGGTGCCCGGCTTGAGCATGGCGCGCGTGGGAGCCACGCCAAAACCCGCGACCACCTCCACCTGGAAGCGCGCGTCCCCCGGGCAGCGCTGGTCTTCCGCCACCAGGGTGTCCGTGCCAGGCGTGGCGCCCGAGATGAAATTGGAGCCATTCAATTGGCCCGAGGACCCACCCGGCTCGGCGCGATAGCGGTAGTAGCCACTGCCGCCCGAGGCCTTGAGCAACAGGCTCTGGTTCACCCGGATGCGCGAGGCGTCCGCGGAGAGGGTCAGGGGAGGCAGACTCGTGCAGTAGTCCACCGCGCCCGTTCCCGGGGAGTCGTCGTCCGGAACGCAGGCGGAGGACAGCAGCGCGAATGCGAGCGACGCGCGGAGGACTGGATTCATGGGAGGGCGTCTCTAGGGATTGGCGCCGGTGGCGGCCCAGCGCTGGATGAGGGTGATGAGCTGCGGATCCAACGGGCCATCCGCGGGCATGCGCTGCTCGCGCACCGCCGCGATGATGCGTGTCGCGTTGTCCTTCCACAGCGTGTACGTGGACAGGTTCATACCGGGCCCCTTCGCCTCGTGGCACCTGGCACAGCGGGCCACGTGGATGGGGCGGATGTCCGTCTCCCAGCTCACGGCTTCCGTGGACAGCGGCCGGTAGTCGAAGGACACCGAGCGCCGGGTCTCGGTACCATCCGCGTAGAGCGCCACGGCGCTCAGTGTCTGCGGCCCTGGCGCCAGGCCCAGGAAGGAATAGGGCTTGAGCGTGCCATCCACATCCACGCCTCCCATGCAGTACGAGGGACCTTCCGCCGAGACCCGCGTCCCCCCGAGCTCGAAAGCGAAGCTCAGGGGCGCCTGACCCGGAGCCGGGCGCGCGCGCACCACGAGCGTGTCGTCCACCAGGGTCATGCCCTCGTACAACCCGAGCACCCGCGGCACGGGACCCCGGCTGAGCGCCACGGTGTCCGCGCCCAGTTGCACCCACGCACAGCCACTCTCGTCGGCCGCCAGGAAGTGGAACTCGCGGGTGTCCACGCTCGAGACCAGGCCCCACGTGTTCGCATCCGCGTCATGGGACAGGAGCGTGTCGCCCGCCTTCACCCAGACGAAGCGTCCCGAGGCCAGCACCTGGGTGGGCTTCTGCGCCAGGCTCACGCCCCGCCAGCCGTCCGCCGCGCGCCGCAGCAGCCGCTCCGACGTCAGCACCCACGTCTCCGCCCCGCCCTTCGCCGAGGCCCCCAGCCCCACGAGGTCCACCACGCGCTCGCCCGGCCCCAGGGGAAGGGAAACGGAGCGGACCTGCCAGACACTCGCCGCCGTCTGGACGACGACGCGCAGCTCCCCCTGGCGCAACATCCACAGCGCCGAGGAGCCTTCCTCCGTGGTCGCCGCCACCAGCGCGGAGATGCCATCCAGCGACTCACCCGCCACCTTGAGCGCCGCCAACTGCCCGTCTCGCAGCCGGAAGAGGCCCGAGTCGTGCGCGAGCCACACCGCGCCCTCCGCGGTGGCCGCCGTGGCCCTCAATCCCGCGCCCAGCACGTCCCGCCAGGGAGGGGAGATGAGCCAGCCGCCTTGTGCCAGGAACAGACCGTTGTCCGCTTCCACCAGCGCGGAGCCCGTTCCCATGCGGAACACGGCGTGGGCCTTGCCTGGCGCCACGGGATTGCCGGGATGGTTCGCCAGCGGGGCCAGCGTGCCGTCCAACCGCACGCGGATGGCCTCGCCCATCGCCGTCACGAAGACGCCCCCGCCCGTCTGGTCCGCGAATCCGGGTATCGCGGCCACGGGCGCCTGGGCCCGTACCTGCATGGGTTGGAAGGGCGTGGGGTTGGGATGGTCCTGCGGAATCGAGGCCGGGCCACCACCGCAACCCAGCCATCCCATCATCAGCAGGCCCACCGCCCGTCCACTCCACCTCCGCCAGGACGCACGTGGAACCATGTCCGGCACCGGGGTCTCCATCAGGCCAGCAGCGCCTCCAGGGGTTGAACACGCGTGATGCTGTAGTCCAGCTTGGCGGACGCCAGCACCGTCGCGATGATGTGCTCGGGCAGGATGTTGCCCCCGTTGGGGTCCGCCTCACCCGTGCGCAGGTTCACCACCGCGGGCGTCATGGCGACGTTGCCGCTGTAGCCGAACACCTTGTTGTGCTTGAGCCCCGCGCCCATCAGCAGGCAGCTGTTGGTGAGGTGGTGATCGCGGCCGGACGAGGCGTTGGTGAGCGGCGTGCGGGCGAACTCCGAGTAGACCAGGATGGTGGTGTGGTCCATGAAGTTGCCCCCGGACGGATGGGGACTGCTGCGCAAGTCCTTCACCAGCAGGTTGAGGGCGTCGAAGCCCGAGCGCTGGTTGAGCGCATGGGACGTCTGCGTGCCGAAGTGGGTGTCCAGGCCGCCCACCATGTTGATGGACACGCACTGGCTGATGCCCTTCTTGAGCGCCGTGGCCACCAGGGCCGCGCGCCCGGCGGGCTGATCGTAGCTCGCCGTGGTCGTCAGGCCATACGTGCCGCGCAGCTCCGCGTTGGACGCATGCCCGAAGTCGAACGCCGTATCCAGTCCGCTGGAGAGCACCTGCTGCATCTGCCCACGGCTGGTCGCGTACGTGTTGCCCACGCCTCCGGCGCCATACGCCGCCGCCTCGCAGGTGATGGGCTGACCGTTGAGGTCCACCAACTGCTTCTCCAGCTCGCTGTCGAGCGGGACCTTGGTCTTGCCGAGCGTGAGCAGCAGATCGCCGCGGTTGTTGACCCGCAGGGCGTTGGCGTTGCCGGAGTAGCCCTCGTTGTAGGACTCCACGTTCATCGCGATGGAGGGGATGGGCACCGTGGGCATCATCTGCCCCACCACCTCGGTCGCCGTGGACGAGCCACGCGCGGCCGCGCCAATGGGGCGCTTGCCGGTGATGAAGTAGCGCATGCCCTCCTCGTGCGCGAGCGTGGTCATGTTGATGCCACGCACCACCGTCATCAAGTCATAGTGGTTGGCGAGCTCGCCCACCGCCGGACCGAAGTCGATGTTCGAGCGCCCCTTGCCCGCGACATCGGGCCGGATGGGCACGGTCGGGAAGCGCGAGTCGGTGAAGCTGTAGGCCGGCAGGATGCGCGTCTCGGACACCCGCTCGGCGGTGAATTCGTTGGGATCCCTGGGATCGAAGGCGAGCAGCTGATCCCATCCGCCGGAGAAGTAGACGAAGACGAAGCAGCGGTCCGCCGGCTTGAGCGCCGCGTCGGCCGCGAAGGAGCGGAAGGGCATGCCGCCGAACACGGTGGCGCCCAGGAAGCCCGCCCCGGCCTTGAGGAAGGTGCGGCGTCCGGCACACGTTTCAGGGTTCTTCTTCATGGGTGTGTTTCCCCGGAGCCGTCAGTAGGTCAAGAAACGGGAGTCCGTCATCAGGGCGATGCATACCGCCGCCATCGCCTGCTGAGACTGGTTGATGGTCTTCGAGCGCGCGGCCGCCTTGGTGAAGAAGCTCTCCCACCGCGTCAGCTCCTCCCCCTTCAGGGGCGCGCCCCAGAAGCGGGTGGACAGGTACACGAGCATCTCGCGCACCTGGCCGGCATCGAGCTTCGTCAGATCGGAGATCGCCCCATCCGGCAGCGTGCGGCCGAGTGAGCGGGTCCGGGCCTCGAGCATCGACTTCTCCGCCCTGGCCTGCTCCAGGCACACGGTGCGAGCGCCCTCTTCCAGGAACTTGGCGAAGACGAGATTGGGCTCGGTGCTCTCCGCGTTGATGAGCGCGTAGTCGGCACGGCCGAGCGAGGCCGCCCGGGCATCGAGATCCTTCCAGGGCATGCCCACGGCGGTCTCGATGGAGGTGCCGAGCTGGGCCACGGTGAGACGGCGAGCCGAGCGGCCCACGCGGCCACTCTGCTCATCGGGGTCTGGCAGCGGCGTCACGCCACCACCATGGGGATTTTCCACGGGATCCAACTGCCCGTCCTGAAGCGGAGGGGACACGTTGGAGCCCTGGTCACACGCGGGAGTACCGAGCGCGACGAGCACGAGCAAGAGCAGGCGGCGCATCAGTCAATCCTCCGGTAGGCGTCCGAAAGAACCAGACGCTCGATGAGTCCCTTGAGGCGGTAGTTGTCGCGGGCGAAGTCGTTGGCGAACGCGTCGAGGTAGAGCACCTGCTCCTGCGACGTCATGGGGCGGCCGAGGAACTCGCGCCAGACGCGCTGCACGGTGCAGCGCTCCATGGCCCCCGTCTGCAGCATGCGCTGCACGAGCACCTGGGGACCTCCCTCGATGTTCTGCTCCTCCTCCGGCGTGCGGTAGAGGTAGCTGGAGAGTCGGCCGAGCGATTCGGCGCCATCGCCGTCGTAGGCCTGCATCACGTACTGGGCGCACTCACCATTGCACGAGACGTTGCCCGCGATCGCGCAGGCCTCGCACTTGGGGTCGTAGCGGGGGAAGCGCGAGGGCTCCAGATAGAGGGCACCGCGCTCGGCGAAGCGGCCCCAGTGCGCGCCCGTGGGCTCGATGGTGGCGTGGCAGTCCTTGCAACCACAGCGCCTGGCCAGGTTGTTCTCCCGGTTGCACGCGTCCTCGGCGGGCGGCGGCTTGTTGCTGGACGGCACGAACGCCTTGCACAGGAAGGACGAGTAGAAGTGGTTGACGCGAGCGCGCTGGGTGGGGAATCGGTAGAGGAACGCGGGCGCGGTGAGGACGCCCGAGTGCTGGGGCCCGCGCACGTAGGACTTCCAGGTGTCCTTGTCCGCGAAGGGCACGTCGGGCAGCGTCTCAGCGGGGGCCGGCGCGGTGAGCGAGAAGACACCCACGCCCTGCTGGCCGTCCCGGTAGAGCTGGGACAGCGGGCCGTTCACGAACGAGCGGCGCGTGGTGAGGATGTTGAAGTACGGCTCGTCATTCCTCACCACCGCGTCGGCGATGCGCTCGGGCTCCTCGTTGAAGGCCGCCACGCGGAGGTTGTGGGTGGCGGCCGCGGCACCCTCGCAGCGGCGCATGTTCTCACCACAGCCACAGCTGCGGTCACCGGTGAAGCGCGACGTCGTGCACAACTCCTTCGTCCACGGGTTCTCCGAGCGCGCCTGCGCCTCGACGGCGCACACCCGCATCTCCGAGCCACTGGCGTCCCAGAAGGGCGCGGGCCGCGTCACATAGCCCTCGCGCTCCATGCAGCCACGCTGAGGCACGTAGGAGCCCTGGACGCCGTTCCTGAGTTCGAGCGACAACGTGCAGCGCTTGAGCTCCGTGAGCGAGGTGCCCGCCGGGGGGCTGGGGTGCGCGAAGGCAATCACCTTGCCCGCGCCATCCAGCCGCTCCTCGGTGAGCGCCGCCGTGGTGGTCTTCGACGGACTCGGCTTGCACATATGCGGGGCGAGCACGGTGCCCACCCGCCGCATGTCGCAGAAGTAGAGATACTTCGCGTCGATCTTCCCCGCCGACACGGCCTTCGCGCAGCTGTTGATCGTCGGATCGACGGTCTTGCCGTCCGCCAGGAAGTCCAACCGGTCGCACTGGTAATAGAGGGTGGTGTCGTAGTCCCAGCTGACCGGCAGGGGCACGCCGCGCGCGTCGAAGCAGCGGCTCGGATCCTCGGAGTCCGTATGGGCATCCTGGATGTTGGCCTTCGCGGCGCACGCATCCTGCGGGATGTAGCCATCACAGCTCGCCCCGTTGCCACCGCGAATCGGGCTGCTGGTGTTGCTGCGCAGGGACAAGGGGTCCGCGCCGGTGCCCGCACCCGCGATCCGCGTGCCGCCACCGTTGTTGACGCTGCTGCTGACGTTGCTCCACAGCAGCGCGCGGTGATAGGCACGCATACGACCGTAGAACGAGTCTGACTTCATCAGCTCGCGCACGTCATCGACCGTCACCGTGCCCTTGGCACGCGCGGCCTCATACTCTTCAATCGTGGGCGGCCGGCCGAGGAGATCCAAGGAAAGCTGGCGCAGATGGCGCTCCAGCGGAATCGTCGTGACCGGGGCGCAAACCGGTCCATCTTCGGCCCAAGCCGGGAGTGAGCCCAAAAGGGCGACGGCGGCCAAGGGGGCGAGGACGCTTCGTGCGAGGGGCACGGGCACCTCCAGGTAATACGGGGGGAAACTTCAATTACGCTTTATGTCATGATTTCTCGTTCATGGCCATCCGCCTTCTTACCTATTGGGAGGGCGAGAGAAATCGGGGGTGGTTGCATACGGGGCGTCGTCAGGCCAAAAAGGCGCACCATGTCCAACGCCGCAGACGCTCCACTCCCCCGAGTGAGCGATCGCTCCTTTTATATCTTCACGGCGGTGGTGTCCGTCGCCGCGCTGTCCTTCCTCGCCTGGCTTCTGCTCATCCGCCGGGGAGGAACGGTGGGGGGCGTGGATCTGCGCTTCCTGCCCGCCGTGAACGCGAGCCTCAACGGCCTGGCGGCGGCGTTCCTCACCGCGGGCTGGGTGGCCATCCGCCGCAAGGCTCGGCGCGCGCACCAGTACCTCATGGTGTCCGCGTTCGCCTCCTCGGCGCTCTTCCTGGTGTGCTACCTCGCCTACCATTTCGTCCACGGCGACACGCGCTATGCGGGGGGCGGCGTGCTCAAGGCCGTGTACCTGACCATCCTGGCCAGCCACGTGCTGCTGTCCATCTTCGTGGTGCCGGGCGCGCTGCTGTCCTTCTATTTCGCCTGGCGCAACACCTTCGAGCGGCACCGCAAGGTGACGCGGTGGCTCGCGCCCATCTGGCTCTACGTGTCCGTGACGGGCGTGGTCATCTTCTTCATGCTGCGCGGCAGTCTGCCCACCTCCCCGTGAGGCTCAGGAGGAGCGTGCCTCGGGCCGGACAAGAGGCTCACCCACACGCAACTCCCGGGGAAGGCTCACGGTGAAGGTCGAGCCCGCGCCCTCCTGGCTCTCCACGGTGAGCGTCCCGCCGTGCATCGTCACCAACCGGTAGGCGCTGGCCAGCCCCACCCCACTGCCGGAGATGGCCGGCGCCACGTTCCGGCCCCGGCGGAAGCGCTCGAAGATGTGCGGGAGATCCTCGGCTGGAATCCCCATGCCCTGATCCCGCACGCGCAGCTTCACCCAACCAGTGGGACCCGCGGACTCCTCGCTCAACCACACATCGATGGCGCCTCCCTTGGGGCTGTACTTCACGGCGTTGCCGAGCAGGTTGTCCAGCACCCGCTCCAGGCTCCCCGCGTCCCACTGCCCCAGGAAGTCCAGGCCCTCCACGTGCAGATTCACCGGGTGCGTGGCCGCGAGCGGGGTCAACTCACGCACCTTGTTGCGCACCATGACGAGCAGGTCCACCGACTCGCGCCGCAAGGGCCGCTCCCCTCCCTTGGACACCGCCAGGAAGTGGTCGATGAGCTCGCTCATGCGTTGGGTGCCACGGAGGATCTGCTCGAGCCGCGCCTCCACGCCAGGCGTGTGCGCCGATTCGGGGAGCTGACGGCGCAGCAGCTGGGTGCCCAGCAGGATGCTCTGCAACGGCCCCTTGAGGTCATGCGTGGCGATGGCGAAGAACTCGTCGCGCACCGCGAGCGCCGCCTGGGCCGCCTGCTCGGCGCGCTCCGTCTGCAGACGCCGCTCTTCCAATTCGTGCGCCATGCGCTTGGACTCCACGGCATTGGTGAGGCTGCGCCGCAGGCGCTCCGGCGAGAAACCATCCTTGAGGAGGTAGTCGTGAGCGCCCGCGCGCATCGCGTCCACCGCCACGCGCTCGTTGCCGCTGCCGGTGATGACCACGACCGCGGGCATCCGCTGGCCACACCGCTCGCGCAGGCCCCGCAGCAAGGCAATGCCGTCGATGCCTGGCAGGTGGAAGTCCAGTACGAGCGCATCGGGCAGGGGGGGGTGATTCAACCGCTCCAGGGCCTCCTCGGCGGAGTTGGCCTGCTCCACCTCCCACTTCGTGCCGGTGTCCTTGTCCAGGGCTCGCCGCAACACTCGCTGGTCCGCGAGACTGTCGTCGACCAGGAGCACACGCAGGCTCATTCCCGGGACGCCTCCATGCCCGGCAGCCGCGCGACGCTGAACCAGAACTGCTCCAGGGCGAATGCCACCCCCTTCAATTCGGAGGGCTCGCTCGGCTTGAACAGATAGCTGTTGGCGCCCGCTGCATAGGCTCCGTCCACGTCCTCGGGACGCATGGAGTTGGAGAAGATGATGACGGGCAACGAACGCATCGAGGGATCCGACTTGAGTACGCGGAGGATTTCCCGGCCGCTGACTCCGGGCAGGTTCAAATCCAGCAACACCATCACGGGCCGGGGCGCCTCCGCGAACGCCCCCCGCTGGTAGAGGTAGTCGAGCGCCGTCTCCCCATCGCTCACACGCACCACGGGCCAGGACAAGGGCAGTCTGCGCGCCAGCCGTTGCAGGGCCTCCGCGTCCGGGTCACTGTCCTCGACGAGCAGCAGGGGTCGTTTGGAGTCCATCAACCAGGCCCCTTGCCCAGGGTGAAGTAGAAGGTGGAACCCTGGCCGGGCGCGGACTCCACCCACAGCTCGCCCCCATGTAACTGGACGAGCCGACGTGCGATGGACAGCCCCGCGCCACTGCCTCCACCGAACGAATGCGCGGGGTGCAGGCGCCGGAACATCTCGAAGATGACTTCATGGAACCGCTCGGGGATTCCGATGCCGTTGTCACGCACGTAGAAGACGTATTCATCCGCTCGCCGCCGTGCCGGGGCGGACAGGGGCTCGTCCGGGGCGATGAAGCCCGCTTCCACCCACCGGGGGAAGCCAGGCTGGTGGTACTTGGCGCCGTTGATGAGGAGGTTGGCCCACACCTGCTGGATGCGGACCCGATCGCACGCCACGCGGGGGAAGCGGCGAGGCAGGCGGAGGGAGACCTGGTTTTCCGCCAGACGGGCGGAGACGGTGAGGACGACGTCGTCCACCAGTTCCTGCGTGTCCACCTCGCCCCAGGCGAGCGACAGACGGCCCACGCGGCTGTACTCGAACAAGGCGTCCATCTGCCCCTGGGTCCGGCCCGCGAGCCAGCGCACCTCCTCGAGTTGCTTGCGCCCCTCGCTGCCAACGGCCTCCCCCACATCCTCCAGGAGGAAGCTCACGTACTGCTGGATGCCCCGCAGGGGCTCCTTGAGGTCATGCGCCACGGTGCCGCCGAACGCGTCCAGTTCCGCGTTGGAGCGGGACAGGGCCGCCGCATGGCGGAGCAACACACCCACGAGCGCTCCACGCAGCGAAGTGGCGGAGGAGCGATCCTCGGGAGACCAGGGCAGGCTCGCTCCCCGCACCGTCTCCTGCCAGGCCTCGAAGGAGGCGCGCGGATGCAACCGGTGGGTACCGGGCCCCTCGACCACGGGTTTGCGAGGGTTGCCCGCCCAGGTGATGGTGCGCGTCACTTCCGGACGGAACCAGACGATGAAGCGGGGCGCGTTCACATCCAGGCGCACCGCGAGCAGGCCGCTGGCCACGTCCGCGTATGGCGCCGCGGGCGGGTGGAGCTGCCCCAGCCGCTCGGTGTGCAGGGTGGACTCGAAGGACTGGGCGCCGATCCAGGAGGCCAGCTCGGTCACCTCGTCCAAGGTGGGCGTGGCACCCAGGAGCACGGGAGCGTCGCCGAGCAGCAGGGCCGCCCCCGTCGCGCCAGTGAGCCCGAGCAACATGTCCGCCTGACGGGACAGGGACACGGCCAGCGTGCTGGCTTCCACGGACAAACGTTCCACCAGTTGGGACTGGAAGCGGGCGCGGCGGGAGAGTTCCTCGGACGCCGAGGCGCGCTCCTCCGCGGCGAGCTGCAGCGACACCAGGCGCGCCAGCACGTCACAAGCCCGGCGCGTGGCGGCCGGAACCCGCAGGGGCTCGCGGTGGTGGCACGCGATGAGGCCCCACAACGAGCCCTCGCGCACCAGGGAGATGGACATGGACGCCCCCACCCCCATGTTGGCGAGGTACTCCAGGTGCACCGGTGACACGCTGCGCAGGGCCGCGCCAGACAGGTCCAGCGGCCTCCCCAAGGCGGGGAGGATGGCGGGCACCAGCGGCACGGGCGCGGCACGCACATCCGCGATGAGGCGCAGGGTGCTGCGCACGTAGAGCGCGCGGGCCTGTACTGGAATGTCGGTCGCGGGGAAGTGCAACCCCATGAAGCTGTCCATGGCCGGGGCGCGGCTCTCCGCCACCACCTCGCCATGCCAGTCCGCGTCGAAGAGGTACACCATCACCCGGTCGAAGCCGGAGAGCGCCCGCACCGCGCCCGCCACCTCCTGCAACAGGCCGCGCGGCCCCTGCGCCCGCGTCAGGGGCGAGAGGAGCTGGTTCACCATGATCAGCGCGTCATCCTCGGAGGAAGCCTCGGTGACGGGCTCCAGGTCCAGCACGGCGAGCCCATCGCCACGATGCAGCAGGCCCACGAAGGCACGGCCCGCGGCCTCGATGCGCAAGGTGCCGCCACTGGAAGGCTGGGCCAGCGCCCGGGAAACCAGGGCGAGTGACGTGGGATGCAGCACCTCCGCCAACGGCCGGCCCAGGAGCGCCTCGGGGGACGCTCCCAGCCAGGACTCGGTGTTGGCGCTCACCACCGCGAGGGTGAGCGCCGGCTCGGAAAAGGCCAGCAGCAGCCCATGGGGTTGGATGCCCCCCAACAAGTGGATGGGCTCACGGTCGCACTCGGTCAGCTCTGTCTCGGTAACGGGACGCATCAACCATTGACCTCACGGAACCGGGCCTCGAAGGTCTCGAAGGCGTCCTGCGCCCCTCGAATCACCCGGGGAGCGAGGGCCGGATCCGGACACACGCGAAGCAGTGCCTCGCCAAAGGATTTCCACATGGGGCCCACGGCATCACCATAGGCCCGGAAGAACGCGAAACGTCCCACGGACTGGCCCTCGAAGTGGCGCACGAGGTGCCGCAGGATGAGCTGCCCACCCAGCGTCGAGCCTTCCAGGACATAGAGGGCGCCCAAGGCCTCGGGAACACCGGGCACGGAGGGCGCGCGGGCGAGTCCGGGCAGGCGCGCCAGCGAGTCCTCATCGTGGCCCAGGGCCAGGAGATCCTCACGCAGCAGGTGCAGCTTCCACCGCTCGGGCAAGCGCAGTTCGGGGTGTTGGCCCTCCAAGCGCTCGGCGATGGCCGACTCCACCGCGGCATGGAGCGAATGGAGCGCTTCCAGGTGGCGGCGGTATCCCTCACGGGAGAGATCCGGCGACATCAGACGCACCACGCTCTCGGCGCGCTCATGGTGGGGGCGGGTTTCCGCCTTCAACAACTGCAACAGATTCCGGGATTCTGAGGGGAACAAGGCCCCCGGGAGCATGTACACGCGCGCGAGCGGGGGGAACGAACTCCGTGTCCAACTGTCCACCTTTCGCCAGCACGGCGGGGAGGAAGCTCGCGCTCCCGAATCCCCGCCCCCCCCGGTCCGCCGGACGTCCCGGCGCTATTCGAACGTGCTCGGCACGAGCGAGAAGTCGATGCCACTCACGCTCTTGCCCGCCCCCAGGGTGATCGACTCCAGGTTGGTGGTATCCCGCCAGTAGCCAATGCGCTCCCCGTCCTCGAGCTGTCCGTCCTCATCGTCGTCGATGGCGGCGATCGCGTAGTAGGTCCGCGCGGTGAGCTTCGCGTTGTAGCTGTAGTTGTTGGCGGCGGTGACGAGCCCCACGCCCTCATCCTCGTCGAAGGTCAACTCCCCATCGCTCCCCTTGTAGAAGAAGAAGAGGACGGCATCCTGGTCCTTGAAGGAGCCCACCCGGAACTTCACCTTCACCGTGGCGCTGTCCCCATTGTCTCCCGTGAGGTCGAGCCGCGCCTCGTAGTCGCCATCCGCCAGTCCGCTGGTGGAGAGGATCACCGGGAGCGAGGCCGCGCCATAGGCGGGCACGGTAACCGAACCGCCGCCCCCGAGGGACAGCGCGGAAGCCCCCGCCCCCGACACCCTCGCCGTCACCTTGAGCGAGCCACCGCCCACGTTGCGCACCGACAGGGGAAACGTGCCGCCGCTGGGGAAGGAAATCTGGGTGGCCGCCAGGCTGAGCTTCGGCGCGGCCGAGGTATTGAGCGTTCCCGCCGCCCGGAGCACCGCGGTGTGAGCATTGACGAGCCCGGCGCCACATCCCTCCGTGCACTTGCTCGCCGCATCGGCGGTCTCCTTGAGGATCGCCTCGGCTTCCGCCACGGTGAGGGTCGGCTTCTTCGCCTTCATGAGCGCCACGATGCCCGCCACGTGCGGCGAGGCCATGCTGGTGCCCTGGTAGTAGGCCCACACGGGTTTCTTGTCCTTGTCCTGGAGCGTCGAGAGCACGCCATCCGGCTGCTCGTCACCATCCAGGTCCTGGGACGTCTCGCCCCCGGTGGCCATCACATCCACGGTGGTCCCGAAGTTGGAGTAGCTGGCGCGCTTGCCATTGAAGCGCGTGGCGCCCACGCAGATGACGTTCTGCTGGTTGCACGGCGAGAAGGCGCTCGCGTCGACGTTCGAGTTGCCCGCCGCCACGACGATGATGACGCCCTTCTTGACGACCTCGTCGATCGTTTCCTGGAGAGCCGCGCTCGGGCTTGCCTCTCCCCCGAGACTCATGTTGATGACCTGGGCGGGGTTCTTGTTCAGGGGCAGCCCGGAGACCTCGAGGCCCGCGGCCCACCGGACACCCGCGATGATGTCCGAGAACACGCCCCCCTCGGCGCCCAGCGCGCGCACCGGAACGATCTTCCCTCGCCAGGTGATGCCCGCCACGCCGTAGCCGTCATTGGACGACGCGCCGATGGTGCCCGCCACATGCGTGCCATGGAAGGAAGAGCCCCCATTGGGGAGATCCTTGCCCACGTCCGTCGGATCCAGGTCCCGGCCATCTCCATCCCCCGCGGCGGAGGGATCGAGCATCACGTCCGCGCCCTGCACGATGCGCGCGTCCAGGTCCGGGTGCTTGACGATGCCCGAATCCACGATGGCGATGGTGACCGCGTCCGAACCCGTGGTGACATCCCAGGCGGCCGGCAGGTTCATCATCGGGTAGTGCCACTGGCTCGCGTAGCCCGGATCATTGGGCGTCGCGAAGGCCCGGACGCGGACGTTCTTCTCCGCGAAACGCACGCCCTTCTGAGCGGATACACGCTGGGCGAGGTCTTCCGTCTCCCCCGCTCGCAGGGCGCGCAGCATGAGGGGTTCGTAGCCGATGAGCTGCAAATGCTCGGAGAGATGGCCCTTGTGCACCGCGCGATAGCCGGGCACTTCCACCCGCGCGAGCGCCTCGGCCTGGGGAAGGTGGGACTCCTCGAAACGAACGATGACATCGCCCGGAACCGTCTCGGCCGTGGACACCGGTTCCGAGGTGAGCGCCTGGTACTGCGTTTGACGCTTCGCGGCAAGGACCTTGGACCCTGCCTGCGAGAGCACACGGCGCAACCGCGGATCATTCAGCGGCGCGGGCAAGGCACGCGGGGAGAGCGAGGATTGAGAGCGGAACGGCGTCAGGACGCCCGAGACCGTCCCCGTCTTCACGGTCGGCTTCGGGGTCGTGGGTGTCGGAACGGGCTCGTCCTCTTCACATGCGGCGAGGGCCAGGAAACCCAGCAAGGCAAGGCGACGGATCATGAATGAGTCCTTGAGCGCACAGACAAAGGCACCTCCAAACAAATCAGGAAGCGAGCCATTCCGCATCCCCCCTCGCCTGCTTCTGGACCCGGCGAGAAGCTTCTCCCTACAGTGCGCCCGCGGTCGCTCCTGGCCTGGACGCAACGAGGGATACATCGGGTGAGGCAAGGCATCGAGCTGGACGGAATCACGCGCGTCGTGAGCGGTGAGACGCACCTGGCGGACATCCACCTGAGGCTCGAGCCCGGCTCCTTCCAGGTGCTGCTGGGCCGCACGCGCGCCGGGAAGACGTCGCTCCTGCGGCTGCTGGCGGGGCTCGACAAGCCCACCACGGGACGGCTGCGCGTGGACGGCACCGACGTCACCCACGTGGACGTGCGCCGCCGCGACGTGGCCATGGTGTACCAGCAGTTCGTCAACTACCCCTCCCTCACCGTCTACGAGAACATCGCCTCGCCCTTGCGGCTCGCGGGCAAGCTCGACGCCAAGGCGCTGGACAAGCGCGTACGGGACACCGCCGCGGCGCTCCGGCTGGAGCCCTTCCTGCAACGCCTGCCCGCGGAGCTGAGCGGTGGCCAGCAACAGCGCACGGCCATGGCGCGCGCGCTCGCCAAGGACGCCTCGTTGCTACTGCTCGACGAGCCCCTGGCCAACCTCGACTACAAGCTGCGCGAGGAGCTGCGCACGGAGATCCGCCAGCTCTTCCGGGGTCGGCCCGCCGTCGTGGTGTACGCCACCACCGAGCCCACCGAGGCGCTGCTGCTCGGCGGACAGACGGTGGTGCTGCACGAGGGGCGCGTGTTGCAGGCGGGCCCGACGCTGGAGGTGTACCAGCGGCCCGCCAACGAGCACGTGGGCCAGGTCTTCAGCGATCCGCAGATGAACCTGTGGGACGCCGAGGTCACCCCGGAGGGGCGGGCCCGCCTGTCCCCCGACGTGGACTTCCCCCTGTCCGGCCACCTGCGGGGCCTCGCTCCCGGCCGCTACCGCCTGGGCCTGCGCGCCCACCACCTGCGGCTCACGCGCGCTTCCGCCGAGGACATCCGCGTCCCCGCCCACGTGGAGCTGGAGGAGGTCAGCGGCTCGGAGACGCTGTTGCACGCGGGCCATGCGGGGCTCGCGCTCGCCGCCCAGATGGAGGGCGTGCACCGCCACCCCTCCGGCGCGCCCGTGGAGCTGTTCATCCCGCCCTCGCGCCTGTTCGCCTTCACCCCCGGAGGCCCACTCGTGGCCGCCCCGCCCTTCGCTCCCCAGGAGGCCGCGCATGGCCCGAATTGAACTTCGCGGCATCGCCCACGCCTACGGTCCCGCCCCCACCTCCGACAAGGATTACGCGCTGCGGCCCCTGGAGCTCACCTGGGAGGATGGCGGCGCCTACGCGCTGCTCGGCCCCTCCGGCTGCGGCAAGACGACGCTGCTCAACATCATCTCGGGACTGCTGAAACCCTCGCATGGGCAGGTGCTCTTCAACGGCACGGACGTCACCACCGCCCCGCCCCAGCAGCGCAACATCGCCCAGGTGTTCCAGTTCCCGGTCATCTACGACACCATGAGTGTCTTCGAGAACCTGGCCTTCCCCCTGCGCAACCGCGGGCTCCGCCAGGACGAGACACGCACGCGGGTGGAGGAGATCGCGGAGCTGCTGGAGCTCACTCCGGACCTGAAGATGCGCGCGAGCGGCCTGTCCGCGGACATGAAGCAGCGCGTGTCCCTGGGCCGGGGACTGGTGCGCCGGGACGTGGCGGCCATCCTCCTGGACGAGCCGCTGACGGTCATCGATCCCCACGTGAAGTGGCTCCTGCGCCGCAAGCTCAAGCAGGTGCACGAGCAGTTGAAGATGACGATCGTCTACGTGACGCACGACCAGGTGGAAGCGCTGACGCTCGCGGACCGCGTGGTGGTGATGAACCAGGGCCGGGTGGTGCAGGTGGGCACGCCGCGCGAGCTCTTCGAGCGTCCGGTGGACACCTTCGTCGGCTACTTCATCGGCAGTCCGGGCATGAACCTGCTGCCGTGCGCCGTGGAGGACGGAGCGGTGGTGGTGGAAGGCCAGCGGCTGCCCCTGGACGCGGGCGTGTGCGCGCGAGCCCTGAGCACCGGGGGAGAATTGCTGCTCGGCATCCGGCCCGAATTCCTCCGGCGCGTGCCCGAGGGGACGCCCTCCTCGGTGCGCGTAGAGGTGACCCAGGTGGAAGACCTGGGACGGCACAAGCTGGGCACCGCGTTGCTCGGCTCGCGGACCCTCAAGGTGCGGCTGCCCGAGGAAGAACGGCTCGCGCCCGGTGAAACCTGTTGGCTGGAGCTGCCCCCCGCGTGGACGACCCTGTACGCCGCGGGCCGCGCCGTCTCCTGAACCCCGAGTCCAAGGACAACCCCCATGGAGAAACCCACCCGACAGAGCGCCTGGCTGATGGTCCTGCCCGTGCTCGTGGCCGTCGCGTTCAGCGCCGTCATCCCCCTGATGACGGTGGTGAACTACTCGGTGCAGGACATCCTCGGACCCGACCAGCGCGTCTTCGTGGGCACCGAGTGGTTCCGCAAGGTGCTGCGCGACCCGGAGCTGCACGGCGCCCTGAGGCGGCAGCTCGGCTTCTCGCTCGCGGTGCTCGCCCTGGAGATTCCGTTCGGCGTGCTGCTCGCGCTCGTGCTGCCCAAGGCGGGCAAGGCCGCGTCGGCCAGCCTCGTGCTCGTGGGCCTGCCCCTGCTCATCCCCTTCAACGTGGTGGGCACCATCTGGCAGATCTTCGCCCGAGGCGACATCGGCCTGTTCGGCGTGGCCATCAACGCCCTGGGCATCTCCTACAACTACACGTCCAACGCGCTGGATGCCTGGCTCACGGTGCTGCTCATGGACGTCTGGCATTGGACGCCCTTGGTGGCGCTGCTCTGCTACGCGGGCCTGCAAGCCATTCCCGAGGCCTACTACCAGGCGGCGCGCATCGACGGCGCCTCCGTGTGGGCCACGTTCCGCTACATCCAACTGCCCCGGCTGCGAGGCGTGCTCACCATCGCGGTGCTGCTGCGCTTCATGGACAGCTTCATGATCTACACCGAGCCCTTCGTGCTCACCGGCGGAGGGCCCGGCAACGCCACCACCTTCCTGAGCCAGTACCTCACCCGGCTCGCGGTGGGGCAGTTCGACCTGGGCCCGGCGGCGGCCTTCTCGCTCGTCTACTTCCTCATCGTCCTGCTGTTCAGCTACGTCTTCTATACCGCCATGACCCAGCAGAAGGAGGCGCGATGAGACGCCTCGCCGTCCCCCTCTACCTGGCCCTGAGCTTCGTGCCCATCTACTGGCTCGTGTGCATGTCGCTCAAGACGAACGAGGAGATACTGGGCGACTTCTCCGCCTGGCCGCGCTCCCCCACGCTCGACAACTACACCACCATCTTCACGGACCCCTCGTGGAGCATGAGCTACGTGCACTCGCTCACCTACGTGAGCATCAACACGGTGCTCTCGGTGCTGCTCGCGCTTCCCGCGGCCTATGCCTTCTCGCGCTACCGCTTCCTCGGGGACACGCATCTGTTCTTCTGGCTGCTCAGCAACCGCATGTCTCCTCCGGCCGTCTTCCTGCTGCCCTTCTTCCAGCTCTACTCGAGCATCGGCCTGTTCGACACGCCCTGGGCCGTGGCCTTCGCGCACATGCTCTTCACCGTGCCCCTGTCGGTGTGGATCCTCGAGGGCTTCATGTCCGGAGTGCCCCGGGAGATCGACGAGACGGCCTACATCGACGGCTACGGCTTCCCGCGCTTCTTCCTGCGCATCTTCTTCCCGCTCATCCGCTCGGGCGTGGGCGTGACGGCGTTCTTCTGCTTCATGTTCAGTTGGGTGGAGCTCCTGCTCGCGCGCACGCTCACGTCCGTGGAGGCCAAGCCCATCGTCGCCGCCATGACGCGCACGGTGAGCGCGGCGGGCATGGACTGGGGCGTGCTGGCCGCGGCGGGCGTGCTGACGCTCGTGCCGGGCGCGGTGGTCATCTACTTCGTACGCAACTACATCGCCAAGGGCTTCGCCCTGGGAAGGGTGTGAGCCGTCATGGACTTCGAATGGATGGCCTGGACGGCACCCACGGCCGGATTCTTCGGCTTCATCGTGCTCACCCTCGCGGCCTACACAGTCTGGGGCATCCGTGCCCCTTCCCTGCCCCGGAAGGGGCTGCTGCCCATGCCCACCACCCGAGGAGATCGGCTCTTCGTGGGGCTCCTGGGTAGCGCCTTCATTCACCTGGCCTGGGTGGGCCTGACGGATGCGTCCGTCTGGATCGCCGTGGGTCTGTCGTTGCTGTTCCTCGTCTTCATTTCCCGCTGGGGGTAGAATCGATGAAGAAAACCTTGTGGACGTTGGCCTTGGCCCTGGCCGTTCCCGTGGCCGGGTGCAAGAAGGAGTCGAAACCCGCGGAGGGAGAGAAGCCCGCCGCCACCGCGCAGCCTCAGCAGGTGGACACCGCCGCGATGGAGAAGGCCGCCGCGAAGTGGGTGGACGAGGAGTTCCAGCCCAGCACCCTCTCCCGAGAGGAGCAACTCGCGGAGATGAAGTGGTTTCGCGAGGCCGCCGCGCCCTTCCGCGGACAGACGATCAACGTGGTGTCCGAGAGCATCGACACGCACGTCTACGAGTCCAAGACGCTGGCCAAGGCCTTCACGGAAATCACCGGCATCAACCTCAAGCACGACATCATCCAGGAAGGCGATGTCATCGAGAAGCTGCAGACCCAGATGCAGTCGGGCCGCAGCATCTATGACATGTACGTCAACGACAGTGACCTGATCGGCACCCACGTGCGCTATGGCCACGTGGTGCCGCTCACGGACTTCATGGAGGGCGAAGGCAAGGACGTGACGCTGCCCACGCTCGACATCGACGACTTCATGGGCAAGAGCTTCGTCACCGGCCCCGACGGCAAGATGTACCAACTGCCGGACCAGCAGTTCGCCAACCTCTACTGGTTCCGCCACGACTGGTTCAGCCGCCCCGACCTGCGCGAGCGCTTCAAGAAGAAGTACGGCTACGAGCTGGGCGTGCCGGTGAACTGGTCCGCCTACGAGGACATCGCCGACTTCTTCACCAACGAAGTGAAGGAGATCGACGGCGTCAAGGTGTACGGCCACATGGACTACGGCAAGAAGGACCCGTCCCTGGGCTGGCGCTTCACGGACGCGTGGCTGTCCATGGCGGGCGCGGGCGACAAGGGCCTGCCCAACGGCAAGCCCGTGGACGAGTGGGGCATCCGCGTGGAGGGCTGCAACCCCGCGGGCGCCTCCGTCACGCGCGGCGGTGACACCAACGGCCCCGCCTCCGTGTACGCGCTCACCAAGTACATCGAATGGATCAAGAAGTACGCCCCGCCCCAGGCGGCCGGCATGACGTTCTCCGAGTCCGGCCCCGTGCCCGGCCAGGGCAACATCGCGCAGCAGATCTTCTGGTACACGGGTTTCACCGCGCCCCTCGTGAAGCCCGGCCTGCCCGTGGTGGACGCCAATGGCCTGCCCAAGTGGCGCATGGCGCCCTCGCCCCACGGCCCGTACTGGGAGGAGGGCATGAAGCTCGGCTACCAGGACACCGGCTCGTGGACCATGCTCAAGAGCACCCCGCTCGAGCGCCGCAAGGCCGCGTGGCTCTACGCCCAGTTCGTGGTGGCCAAGACCACGTCCCTCAAGAAGTTCCTGGTGGGCCTCACGCCCATCCGCGACTCGGACATCCGCTCCGAGCACGTCACCAAGGTGGCGGAGAAGTTCGGCGGCCTGGTGGAGTTCTACCGCAGCCCCGCGCGCGTCGCGTGGACCCCCACCGGCACCAACGTGCCGGACTACCCGAAGCTCTCGCAGTTGTGGTGGCAGAACATCAGCCTCGCCGTCGAGGGCGAGAAGACGCCCCAGGAGGCCATGGACACGCTCGCCTCGCAGATGGACGACGTCATGGGCCGCCTGGAGCGCGCGGGCATGAAGACCTGCCCGCCCAAGCTCAACCCCGTGAAGGACGCGAAGTTCTGGTTCGACGCGCCGGGTGCGCCCAAGCCGAAGCTCGCCAACGAGAAGCCCAAGGGCGAGACCGTGCCCTATGAGCAACTGCTCCAGGCCTGGAAGGAAGGGCGCGTGAAGTAACCGCCCTCCGCGTCATGAGTGCGAGCGCCCCGATTCGACCTCCGTGTCGACGGGGCGCTTCTCTTTCGTACACGCGTGGACTACGGGAATACGCATGCCGACGACATCGAAAGAGAATGGAGTGGCCGAGGCCGTGGAGCGGCTCAAGGCCTTCGTGAGCGAAAAAGAAGACATGTCCGTGGAATTCTCCAAGCCGCTCTCCGACGCGGAGGTGCAGAAGCTGGAGAAGAAATACGGGCTGAAGCTGCCACCCAGCTACGTGCGGTTCCTGAGCACCTACGGCACCTTCAAGGTGCTGTACGGCGGAGAGCACATCGGCATGGAACTCCCGAACGAACTGCACGCGGTCGCGCCGGACCCGAGCGACGCCGTGGATGGAGACGATCCCGACGTGGCCGAGGCCATCGCGGAGGCCCTGTTCTTCCAGCGCATGGACGACGACGCGGTGGAGAACTTCTGGTGCTTCAATCCGCGAGATCGCGCTCCCGAGGGCGAGCTGGGTGTCGTGGCCTACACCCATGACGAGGCCTTCGGACTTCCCCAGCTCCTCGGAACCCAGGACGCCAAGCACTTCCGGGACTTCTCCACCCACATCATCACGGTCATCGACGACTTCATCGAGACCTACGGCGAGGAGTAGGCCGCATGGCGGTCAAGAAGACGTCCACGGAATGGAAACGCCTGGAGAAGAAGTACCTCCAGTTCCTGGGAGACGACGCCGCGGGCAAGTACCCGGAGAAGCTCGAGCCGCGCGCAATGGCCTTCCAGCACGAGTTCGACCTCGCTCCCCTCCTCCCCTCGGACTACCTCCAGTTGGTGAAGGAACTCGGCTATCGGTGGCTCTCGAGCGGTGAGGAGATGCTGGCCTTCCTTCCTCCCCGCTGGATGCTCGGCCTCTCCATGCAGATGGGCGAGCCAGACCGGAAGTGGGAGCAGGTCCGCGAGGAGAGGGAGGCAGGCACGCACACCTACCGCTTCGTGATGTTCGCCTCCAGCGACATCAACGACGTCAATGGCTACGCCTTCGGGAAGAGCGAGGAGAGCGGCGAACTCGTCGTCTGGAATGTCGAGGACAGCCTGCCCGAGAGCGAACTGGGACCCTTCTCCACCTGGGTGAAGCAGCAACTGGAAACGCTGGGCGAAGCGCTTCCGGAAGAGAGTGAGCAGGCCGAGAACGACGCCGAGCGGGAGTTGGGAGACCCCCTGGGATTGGAGAGCGAGTCCCTTCCCGTGAAGGTGAAGCCCGCCAAGGCCAAGGGCGCGGAGGGGGTACTCACCGCTTTTCCCAGAACATCGAAGGAACTCACCCTGAACGGGCGGAAGCTGGGAGAGCTGCCTCCGGTGATTGGGGAGTTCTCGGAGTTGGAACACCTGTGGCTGGGCTCGACGGGTCTCAAACAACTTCCCAAGGAACTCGGCCAGCTCCACATGCTGAAGCAGCTGGATCTGTCCTTCAATCGGGAGCTGAAGACCCTGCCCCCCGAGGTGGGACAACTGCGGAGCCTGGAGTCACTGAACCTGCGCAACAGCGGGCTCACCTCGCTCCCCGAGGAGCTGGGTCAACTCAAGAACCTGAGGTTCCTGGACTTGCAGGCCACGGAGCTGACCACCCTCCCGGCCTGCCTCCACCAACTGACGGGCCTCAGGACCCTGGACCTTTACTGGACCTCCATTCCCCGGGAAGAGATCGAAGCCTTGCGGCAGGCACTCCCGGGGTGCGCGGTGGGCGTCTCTCCCTGAGTTGGAGCGAGTGCGTACCGGACACCCGGTACGCACCCAGGGCTCAGTTCACCTCGCGCAGGTTGCGCTCGGCGATTCGCGTCAGCGAGACGACGCGCTTGTAGAGCCAGTCGCCGAACGGAACGATGCGCTCGGGCTTCATCTGCTTCGGAAGCGCATCCATGGATTCGTCGAAGGGGATGATGGCGTACTCACCACTCGGCGAACTCACACGCTGGTCGAAGGCCCACGACGTCCCGTCGTGCCACCCGCCGTGGAACACGAGGAGCTGTTCCAACTCCTCGTTGCCCGTGGCCTCCACGAGATCATCGATCTCGTAGTCGCCCTCTCCCACGATCTCCAGGCAGCTCCATCCGCCACCCGTCACGTTGCCACAGTAGAACATCGCCAGACCCTCGTCGGCCTGACCATCGAGGATCCAGGTGATGGAGCCATACACCCGCACGAAGTAGTCCCAGCTCGACTCGTTCTTCTTCGGAGCCCGAGGTTTCGCCGTCTTCCAGCGCCCGACACGCTGCTTGTGCATGCCGAGGAAGAAGGAGGCATGGCTCTCGACGGAGGTGATGCGCTCGCGATCCTTCTTCGCGTCGAGGCACTCCGTGACGAAATGCGCCTTCGGGATGCGCGTGTGCAGATCCTTCAGGATCGCGACGGCCGCATCGACGGCCTCGAAAGCGTTCTTCGGCTTCGCGATGGCGGCCTTCTTCGCGAGGGGCTTTCGCGCTGGCACTCCCTTCGGGGGCTTCGGCTCGGGATTGGGGTGCCGGGCCTCTATGAGCTCGATGAGGTACGTCCTGAATCCCGCTTTCTGCTTGGCCTGGATGCGCTTCTGGGCGAGCGCGATGGCGGCCTCACGACTCGGCGTGGGGGTCTCCTTGCGCATGTTCTCGATGACGCTCGTGCCATCCACATGCACCGTCCACTTGTCGGACGAGTCCTTGCGGTACTCACGCACCGTCACCCGCTTCTTCGTCGCGTTCCAGGGCGTGCCATCGCGGAACGAGAGCGCCCGGTAGCGCGCGAGCAGCGGCTCGACCTCCGATGGTGCGATGAGCGCCGCGACACTGGAGCCGTTCAACACCCCGCGATGGATCACGGCCTGCTCCCCACGAACCTCCACGTCGACGAAGAGCTGGTCGAGCAGCTTGTAGAGGGAGAACCGCTCCGTGACGGGAGCCGTGACCTGGGCCACTTTCTCCTCGTCGCCCTTGTAGAGGACGCCGTCGCTCCATATCCGCAGCCTGGAGTCGCCAGAGAAGAACCAGACCTCCTTCTTCGAGTCGATCGGCGGATCGACGTAATAGATGCGTTCGCCTCCATTGAGCTTTTCAATTCGGGTCCAATTGGCCATGGCGGTTTTTCGCACACTGGCCGCGCGGACGACAACGGCGGAATGGGCCTGGCCCGGTGCCGTGGCGCTCCCACATTCAGACTACGACGTCATGACTGCATCCACGATTTCACTGGGAGTGGTATCCAAATTCAAATCAAGGCTCATATTCACCATTTCATCACAGAACATGACATCCTCGTTCGCGGGGATGAGTAGGCGGCACCAATGAGCGAACGCCGCACAATCCGCCAGATCTCCAGAAAAGCTGACTGACTTCCCCCCTCGAAAAAACGTTCCGTAAAGCGTTGATCGAGCCATGGAGATCTCGAAATCCAGAAGGGCCTGACGGCTGGTACCTTCAAGATCGCGTGTAAGTGCAGTGGGCCACCGCTCCAGCAACCGGTCCTTGAACTCAACGGAAGGGAAAACCCCTTCCGACTTGATGATCACGAGAAAATCCACCATACACTTTCATTTCATGGCCGGATCACAACTCTTCCGGAGAGCTTGAATTCACGCATCAGCGCCTCGAAGTAGCCCATCGCACGCTTGTCATTAACCAACACTTCAAGGCCCATGACAGGAGCTGACGGAGTCCTTTCTGGGGACGTCGAGGGGCTTTGGCACACCCGCCCGACATGTTCCCCCTGGCACGCGGGAGCGCATGCTACAGAAGGCGGATGGGAAGAGGGATGGGTCTTGTCGTACAGTGGGTATTGCTCATCGTCTTGTTCGTCGCCTTCTACGCCTTCTTCCGGCAACCCGGCGACCCTCTGCCTGATCTGACGGGCTGGATTCCCGTCGCCCTCCTGGCCGTCTGTGCCGTCGTCGTCAGCGTCTTCGTCGGGAAACGCGTTCAGAAGGGATGGACGCTGAGCTCGGAGGGAAACCAGCTCCTGTCACGAGGACGCATCGCCGCCGCGCTCGAGAAATTCGAGGCCGCCCACCTCCTGCTCAAGACCCGGAGCCGGGGCATCCTCCCGTTCAACCTCGGGGTGTGCCATCTGTATTTGTGGCACCTGGACGCGGCCGAGAGGGAGTTCACCCGCGCCCAGGACACGAAGGAACTGCCCGAGTCCATCCGGCGGCTCATCCCCGCGCGACTCGCCCTGATCGCGGCGATGCAGGGCGCGCTGGGCGTCGCGGACAAACGCCTGGGTGAAGCCAGGACCCTCGATGAGGAGGATCCCCTCATCGTCCTCGTCAACGGCGTCATCGCCTGCCGGCGCGAGGACTGGGCCCAGGCCCGCCTGCTGCTGCATGGACCCGCGACCCATATCCTCGGAGGCCCTCTGCGCGGCCTGAGGGACGCACTGCTCGCCTGGAGCGTGGAGCGCGTCTCCGGAGAGCGCCGCTACGTGGATCCCATCACCGTGTTCGGTGAAGCATCCACCGACAAGCTCCGCGACTCCTGGCCCGCCCTGGTGGCCTTCCTCCTGGAGCGCGCGCAGCAGGTGGCGTGACACCAGGAGGGACCTCCACGCGGGCCTTGCCTCTCCCCAGTCCAAGGACCGGGGAGAGGAGGATGTCACGGGACGACGGTGATGCGCCCCAGTTGTGGCGGGGTCAGCGGGTTGTTGGCGCGCAGGTAGCCGTCGATCGCATCGAGGTCGATCACGCCCGTGAGCGGATCCTTCCCCTGCGTCAGCACCTCATAGCCGTCACCGCCAGCGGCCATGAAGTTGTTCACCGTGATCCGGTAGCTCGCCACCGGGTCAAGGAGCACGCCATCGAGGGTAATCGAGGCCGGATCAACCTTCTTCCCCAGTGGGCCCGACGCCGACCAGGCGAAGGAGAAACCCCGCGACACCTGAAGAATGGAGGTGCCGCTCGGCTGGAACTGCTGCTCCAGCAGCGTCTCGATTTGAGCGCCCGTGAGCGTCAGCGTCACCAGATTGTTGGCGAAGGGCTGGACCGCGAAGGCCTCGCCGAAGGTGATGTCCCCGGCGTTGATGTCCGCGCGGACACCGCCCGCGTTCTGCAAGGCGATGACGGCCCCGCCAAGGGCCGGGCTGCTCGTGGCCGCGAGCATCGCGTCCGCGACGACGTTGCCGAGCGTGGACTCACCCGAGGAACCCGCCGGGATTGGCCGCACGGGAGCCTTCAGCTCAACCTGGGTGTTGCCGATGACCCTGTCCCGCAGGGGCCCGGCCTTGCTGACGAGCGCATCCACGAAGGCGCCCACGGGAGCATTCGCCGTGTCACGTGTGACGATGACGTTGCGCGCGCGCACCTCCACCACGTCATGCGAGCGGGGATCCAACACCATGTCGATGTCGGTGACGAGGCGCCCATGGCTGGCCGCGCTGGTGACGCGCTTGCCGTCGATGACGCAGTTGTACGCCTTGTGCGTGTGGCCGGACACCACCACGTCCACCGCGTCATCGAACCGTTCGACAAGCTCCTTGATGGGACCGGAGATGCCGGGACACTCGTCATAGTGTCCCGTCGGCAGGCCTCCCTCGTGAATGATCACCACGATGGCCTCCGCTCCCTGCTGCTTCAGTTCCGGGATCAACGCATTGACCGTGTCCGCCTCGTCCTGGAAGGTGAGCCCCGCCACGCCAGATGGGGTGACGATGAGTGGAGTCCCCTCCAGGGTCATGCCGACGAAGGCGACCTTCGCGCCCTGGAACTCGCGGATGTCGTAGGCCGGCAGCAGGGTCTTCCTCGTGGCCACGTCGGTGAACACGTTGGCCGAGAGGAACTTGAACTTCGCGCCGGGAAAGGACGCACCCAACTGGCAGCCGTCCACCGGGTGGCAGCCTCCCCTCTGCATGCGCAGCAGCTCGGCGGCGCCCTCGTCGAACTCGTGGTTGCCCACGGAGTTGATGTCCAGCCCCACCATGTTCATCACTTCGATGGTGGGCTCGTCGTGGAAGATGCCGGAGATCAATGGTGAGGCGCCAATCAAGTCGCCCGCCGACACGACCACCGTGTTCTCGGGATTCTCCTCCCGCAGCTTCTCGATGTGATGGGCGAGGAAGGCCGCGCCGCCGGCGTCTACTTGGATCGTCCCCCTCTCGGGAGTGGGCGCCTCGATGCGGCCATTGCTGCCCGAGGGAGCCTCCAGGTTACCGTGGAAGTCATTGAAGGCCAGGAGCTGGACGAGGATCGGCTGGGGCTCGGGAGCAGGCTTGTCCGCCTCACCGCAGCCGGGATGCACGATGAGCAGGGAGCCAGAAGCGAGGGCTCCGAGGAACTTGAAAGCGCGGGAACGTCCCCGCGCACGCGATGGGGCAGAGTGGAAGTGGTTCATGGGCGCGGAGTGAAATACTTGAAAACGGAGCCGCGAGGAAACACCCCGCCCCTCGCGCCTACCGAGGCCTCACACCAGGCAGCGACAAGTCGCCGTCAGGCCTCAATGAGCGGAGGTACGCGGCGGGCCGTGAGAGTGGAGCCCGCGGAGGCGGCGCTCACCAGGGCCACCGCGAGCCACTGCACCGGTGACAACCGCTCGTGCAGGAACAAGAACCCCATCAGGGTCGCGACCGCGGGCTCCAGACTCATCAGGATGCCAAAGGTACGGCTCGGGAGAACCCGCAACGCCATCATCTCCAACGTGTACGGCAGCGCGCTCGACAGCAGCGCCACCCCGAGGCCCGCCGCCAATAACGCGGGGGTCAACTTCGCGGCCACGCCGTCCGCGAGCGAAACGGGCAGCACGACGAGCGTCGCGAACACCATCCCGGTCGCAACGCCCTGCCCCTCGGGAAGCAGCCGCGACAAACGCCCACCGATCACGATGTACGCGGCCCAGCACGCCCCCGCGAAGAGCGCGAGCAACACGCCGATCATGTCGAGCGCGCCAGGACCGCCACCCCATGGCGTGATGAGAACGATGCCAACGGCGGCGACCAGGACCCACAGGAAGTCCAGGAACCTTCGGGACCCGGCCACCGCGACCACGAGTGGCCCGATGAACTCCAGCGTGACGCCAAGTCCGAGCGGAATGCGCGCGATGGAGAGGTAATAACTGAGGTTCATGGCGCCGAGCGCCAGGCCATAGGGGATGACCGCGGCCCACTGCGCACGGGTGAAGCGCGTGAGCGGTGGGCGGAAAGCCACGAGCAACACGAGCGCGGCCAACGCGATGCGGACCCCCGCCGTCCCCGCCGCACCAAGCGCTGGAAACAGTCCTTTCGCGAGCGCCGCACCGCCCTGGACGCTCACGATGGAAAAGAGAACCGCCGGAAGAGGTGGCAGGCTCCAACCGGAGCGGCCCACGGGTGCTTCGTGCATGGCGGCGGACCCTACCCGTTCCAGCCCGACTCCCCAAGCCACGCGCCGCCGGTGCTCATGGCTCGACGGACTGCAACGGCGGCGTCCTCTTCGCGACGGGCAGGTAGCACTTGCCCTGGTACTCGGCCTGAGTCTCCCCGAGGCAAGGAGGCTTCCGGGCGAGTTGTACCCAACATCCCCCGTTGATCTCCTCCTCGTCCCTGTTGGGGGTGCAAGGAGGCGTCGCCTGGTTCCGGAAGGGCTTGTCGGGCAGGCGATAGGCGATGGGTGGACCACCTGATTCAGCGGCGTCGATCATCTGCGCCGCATCCACCTGCCCGCGAGTCTCACACGTCATGCCGGACACGGACTGTTCCTCACTCCCTGACTGGCCTGTGAATGACAGACAGAGGATCAGGACAAGTCCCGCGAGGGCGCCTCCGTCCCGAGCAACGTGCCTCCACGGGAATCGTCCCGCCCAGTTCGCACGCTTCGGTCCCCCGGTGAGGAGGTGTCCCAGCTCCGGTCCCACCTCCTCGCAAGGGCGCCCGAGAAGGAACTCCTCCACGTGCGTCTCCTTCCACCATGCGCGGTGCGCACCCATGCCGTCACCCCATACGCGGATGGAGTCAACCTCTCAAGTCAAATGAATACACATGTCCTGTTTGGTTCGATGCGTGCCGCCGCCCACGTTCCTTCCCTTGCGACCCACCCCTCCCGCTTTATTCAGTTTTGCGGCTTAGTCCTGTTAGTTCGATTCAATCCATGTTGAGCTTCGGAGCCTGGTGGAGTCCAGGCTCACAGGAGCACGCATGCACTTCCGCACCCGTTCTTTCGCGATGGACCGATCTTCTGGATTCGTGGGCTTGCTGATGCTCTGCCTCAGCGGCTGCGGAGCCCCCGAGGACGCGGCGCCCCTCGTAGCGGAGGTGACGTCCGCGCTCACGCCGCACGTCTACACGAACCCGCCCACGCCCTCGGAGCTTTACGAGCCGCCCACGACCAACGTCGTCTTCGTCAGCCCCACGGGGAGTGACACCGACAGTGGAAGTCTCACCACGCCGTTCAAGACGCTCGGACGCGCACTGGCCGTCGTCAATGCCAAACCCTCGGGACCCCTCTGGACCATCGTGCTCAAGGCGGGCACGTACCGCGAGGGCGAATTGTCGGTGACGCGCGACAACGTCACCCTCCAGCGCTACCGCACGGATGTGGTGCGGCTGTGGGGCAGCACCCAGGTCACGGGATTCACCGGCTCGGCGACCGCCAGCGCCACGCTCCCCGGGGACATGACGCGCTTCGAGCAGAACTGCGCGGATGACCATCTGCTCAAGGGCACCAGCCGGCACTTCGGCGCGGAGTACGCGCTGGGTGTCTTCCGCGCGGGAATCCCGCTGCGCCGCGTGGCCTCCCAACCACAGCCCGGCGAGTACACCTATGACCATACCTCCAACGTCCTCACCGTCGCGGGCGGTTCGAGCGACGTGGAAGTGACCACGAAGCTCTGGGCCCTGAGGAGCGCCGCCTCGAACGTGAAGATCGCGGGTCTGGACGTGAGAGGCTACGGCACGTGCACGGTCGATTGGAGCAAGACCGTGAATGGGACGGCCTATTACAAGGGCGCCATCCTCCTCTACAAGAACAGCACCGCCGTCTCGAACTCCATCCTGGAGAACTCGACCGTGGCCAACAACTCCGCCTCTGGAGTGGCCGTGGCCAACGCGCAGGGCGTGCGGCTGATAGGCAACCGCGTCCTCAACAACGGTTGGACCGGAGTCCAGGCGGGCAACGCCAATGGCCTCGTCGTCTCCGGCAATGACATTTCGTACAACAACATCCGGCTCTGGGCGAACGCGGTCGACGCCGGGATGAAGATCACCAAGGTCGAGGACGGCGTCATCTTCAACAACCTCTTCGAGCACAACGCCGCCACGGGCTTCTGGTGCGATCAGCATTGCGGCTCGACCCAACCCAATACCAACTGGTTCATCGTCGCGAGGAACACTATCCGCTACAACGATGAAAAAGGCATCTTCTACGAGGTGTCACACCATGGCGTGATCGCGTCCAACCTGGTGCACGACAACGGCCTGACGGGCATCGCCGTCTTTGGTTCGCGCACCGTGCAACTCTGGAACAACACGCTCGTCGACAACGAAGAGACGACCACTGGCTATTCGGGCAACCTGAGCGTCGTGGACGACAACCGCTGCGTCACCGGGGACACGCTGCCCGGCGGACAGCTCTGTGACGGAACCAAGGGAACGGTCCCCGTCCAGGCCGATGTCTATGATCGCTGTGAGCCAAGCTCCCGGGGAGACCTCGCGAACACCTGCAACGCCGAGCGCATCACCCTCAAGAACAACCTGATCGCGGGCTCCCGCTCCTCGCGGCCCCTGCTCAATGTGGAGGACCCTGGAGCCACGGCCTACGGCGCCGCCCGCATCATCAGCGCGAGTGATTTCCAGGCCTACTGGCGAAGCGCCACGAACGCGCCCTCGAATGTCATCGAGTGGCAGAAGAACGCGGGAAGCGCCGCGCTCGGATACATCACGCTGGCCACGTTCCAGAGCGCGAACCCAGGGTATGAGGGCAACTCCGTCGAGCGCGTGACGAGCTCGCCATCCTTCTTCGTCGACTACGCGGGGAAGAACTTCACGCAGAACCCGGGCAGCACGGACGTCTGGGGACGGGGCGCGCCGCTTCCCTCGGAAGTGCTCAAGGCCATCTACTGGCCGGAGACGAATCCCTCGCAGCCCACGGCGCGAATCGGGGCCTTCGAGTGGAAGGGAAAGGCGGACGCGTGCCCCCTGTCGAGCGCGGTGCATCACCGCGTGAATCCCACGACCGGGGACAGCCTGTACACACTGTCCGAGAGCGAGGCGCTGGCCTCGGCGGCGGACGGGTACACCGACAACCGGGGCGTGGCGTTCCGAGCGGCGGGCAGCCAGCTCGCGGGGCTCTCGCCCGTGTACCGGCTGATGAACCCCTCCGTTCCCGCGCATCTCTACACCTCGAGCGCCAGCGAGCGTTCGAGCGCGATGAGCCAGTATGGATTCACCGTGGACGAAGGGATTGGCTTCTATGCGTCCGCGAGCACGGGAACCTGCCTGGTGCCCGTGTACCGGCTCCGGAGCCCGGTGACGTACCGGCACCTGCTCACCGCATCCACGAGTGAGTGGACGTTGCTGAAGTCCCAGGGCTGGACCGACGAGGGCATCCGCTTCCACGCGGCCGCGCCATAGGCCCTTCTCAAGAAGGGAGGGCTCGCGCCGAGTCAGTTCGCCTGGGCCACCTCGGCCGAGTCCTCCTCTTCCGTTTCATCTCCCTGGTCGTCGACACCCTGGGGCACACCGTCCACGTAGGTGACGACGTTGCCCACCGTGGCCGGCACGCGCGGGCCCGGTGTCACCACCCCAGTGAGGTTGAGCGGATCCACCGCTGAAATCTGCACGCGCACGCCCGCGGGCTCCTGCCTCCGCACCGCACGCGCCACGTCCACCGCGTCCGGCAGCGCGAACTGCTCGCCCACGAAGCCCGCCACGAAGCGGCCTCCGCGGATTTCGCCGCGTGCCTCCATTCGACGGTACACGTACAGCAGCTCGCGCCAGGACGGCGCCAGCGACTCGCGCATCACCAGGTCGCGCCAGACGATGCCGTAGCGCTGGAGGAAGAGCCTCGCGAGTGACTCGCGCACCTCGTCCTCTCCCTTGGGCTCCGAGGGCACCAGCAGGCTCCAGCGGCCCGGGCCTCCGCGCTGCAACAACTTCTGCCGCTTGCGCTGCGCCGGGCTCTGCAACACCCGCAGGTTCTGCACGGCGTCCGCCGTGACGAGCCCCCGGGCCACCAACTCCCAGAGCGCGTCCTCCACCTCCGAGGGCAGCCGCCGTGAGCGCGAGCACAGGTCCGTGAAGAAACACGCGCCGCGCTGCTCCAACACCGCCACCACGTCCTGCGCCGGTGCCGACAGGTCCGGCGGAACCAGCACGCCCCCGTCCGCGAGCACCGCGTTAGGCCGCGCCGCCGAGAGCATCCAGTCCAGGTCCTCGCGCCGCACGAAGGACAGGCTCGCGTTGCGGTTGGGGGAGGCCGCCCGGGAGCGCACGGGCTCGGGCGCGGGAGGCGTCACGGGCGCGCCCCGGCGGGGGCTTGGCACCGGCTTCGCCTCCTTGGCCTGCGTGAGCCGTCCCCAGGCCACCTCGCCCGAGTAACACGCCCGCTCCAGCAGATCTCCCAGGTAGCCCTTCATCCGGGACGGCAGGAGGAAGCGCTCCCAGGCCGACGCGGGCGCCTCATAGCCTTGCAAGAGGCTGATGGCCTTGGACAAGCCAGTGGAGCCGCGCAGCGCGTCCACCTCCTCCAGGTGGTGCCACCGGAAGAGGAAGCGCATGAAGTCCCGCGCGCTCAGCGGTTCAATCTCCTTGCGCAGCCGGCCCACGGTCAACCGGTGGATGCGCTGGAGCAGACGCCGGTCACACCACTCCACCACGCCCGGGGTGGCGTCCGGACGGAAGCGGCCCCGGAGGATGCCGCCCGTGGACTCCAACTGGTGCAGGGCGATGTCCACGTCGGACAGGTCCAGGGAGGTGATGGCCCCCAGTTCCGCCGCCGTCGTCGGGCCCAGCAACTCCATCCACCCGCGCACCACCAGCGTCACCGCCGCGTCGCGCTCCACGGGCTTGTCCCCGGGCAGGGGCTCCAGCGCCGGTTGAAGCACGGCCTCGGGGAACAAGGCCCGGACGGCTTGGAGGCGCTCGGTGGGCACCAGGTAGCGCGTACCACCCACGTCCAGCCAGGCCACCCGCCGCTGCGCCACGAGGCTCGCCACGAACCGCCCCGGCACCCGCGCCTCGGGCAGGAGGATGAGTTGCAGCAGCGCGTCGTGCAGCTCGTCCTCGTCGCGCATCGGCGGCGCCGCGTCGCGCACCACCTGCTCGATGGCGCTCGCGTCCAGCGCGCCGAAGGCCGCCGAGTCCTCCGCGGGCAGCGTGCGGCGCAGCACCACGTTGCGCACCCGGCGCTCCTCCGCGGGCGCGTCATCCAGGAAGGTGTACGGCTGGCTGTTCACCATCTGGTGGGCGAACACACTCGGCTCGGGCACGTCCCGGGCCACGAGCTGGATGCGGCCTTCCTTCATTCCGCGCAGCACCTGGCGCAGGCCGTCGATGTCCATGGCCTCGCGCAGACAGTCCTGCATCGTCTGCATCACCAGCGGGTGGTCCGGCAGCTCCACGTCCGCGCCGTGGTGGTTGTCCTGGCAGCCCACCTGCGCCGGGAACACCGCCGCGAGCAGGTCCTCGCTCCGCGCCCGTTGGAGGTTGGGCGCCACACGCTTGCCCGAGGAGAAACGTGACAGGGACAAGGCCCGCGTCGCGTTCCACCGGAAGCGCGTGCCGAACAGCGGCGCCTGCAGCACCGCCTGGACCAACACCTCCTCCACGTTCTCCGGATTGAGGAAGCCGAAGATGTCCTCCAACGGGAAGGAGTGCTGCTCGCCCAGGGACAACAGCAGGCCATCCTCGGTGGCCGCCGCCTGGAGTTCGAAGTCGAAGGTGCGGCAGAAGCGCTTGCGCAGCGCGAGGCCCCAGGCGCGCATGACGCGGCTGCCGAACGGCGCGTGGAGGATGAGTTGCATGCCTCCGGCCTCGTCGAAGAAGCGCTCGGCCACGAGCGTCGTGTGACTCGGCACCACGCCCAGCGCCTGCTGGCCCGCGCGCAGGTACGCGAGCAGCGCGTCCACCGCGGGCGGGGGCACCTGGAGCTGCTTCTCCAGGAAGAGCGCCGCGTCCGCGCGCTGGAGCAGTTCCTCCCGCAGCCGGCCCACGTGCACGCTCAGCTCGTCCGTGCGGCCCGGGGCCTCGCCCCGCCAGAAGGGCACCGTGGGGGGCTGCCCGTGGGCGTTCTCCACCACCACCGACGCGCCCATCACCCGTTGGATGCGCCACGCCGTCGTGCCCAGCAGGAAGATGTCCCCGGGCGAGGACTCCACCGCGAAGTCCTCGTCCAACGTGCCCACCACCTTGCCCTCGGGCTCGGCCACCACGTTGAAGCTGAAGGTGTCTGGAATGGCCCCGCCATTGGTGAGCGCGGTGATGCGCACGCCCCGGCGCGCCTTGAGCCGCTGGTTCACCCTGTCTCGGTGCAGGTGCACTCCCGCCCGCCCGCGCCGGAGCGACACGCCCTCGGACAGCGTCTCCAGCACCTTCTCGTATTCCTCGTACGTGAGGTGGCGGTAGGGCCAGGCCCGGCGGAAGAGGCTGTAGAGCGCGCGCTCGTCCCACTCCTCGCACGCACACGCCGCCACCACCTGCTGCGCGAGCACGTCCAGGGGCTTCTCGGGGATCCGCACCGCGTCCAGGTCGCCCTCGCGCACGGCGTTGAGCAACGCCACGCACTCCATCAGCTCGTCGCGCGTCATGGCGATGAGCACGCCCTTGGAGATGCCTCCTTTATAGTGGCCCGCGCGGCCCACCCGCTGCAGCAGCACGGAGATGGAGCGCGTACTGCCCAGTTGCACCACCAGGTCCACGTTGCCCACGTCGATGCCCAGCTCCAGCGACGCCGTGGCCACCATCACCGAGAGCTGCCCCGCCTTGAGCCGTTCCTCGGCCGACAGCCGCATCTCGCGCGACATGCTGCCGTGGTGCGCCGCCACCTTGTCCGGCGCCAGGCGCTCGCCCAGGTCGTGCGCCACGCGCTCGGCCAGCTTGCGCGTGTTCACGAAGACGAGCGTCGTGCGGTGCTCGCCCGCGAGTTGAATCAGCCGGTCATACACCTGCCCCCACATGTCATGCGTGGCGAGCGAGCCCAGCTCCGCGTCCGGAATCTCCACCCGCAGGTCCCACGGCCGCTGATGGCCCACCTGCACCGTGTGACACGCCTCGGCGCGCTCGCCCGTGAGGAAGGCGGCGATCGCATCCAGCGGCTTCTGCGTGGCCGACAGGCCGATGAGCTGTGGCCGCACCTCGGTGATGGCCTTGAGCCGTTCCAATGACAGGGCGAAGTGGCTGCCCCGCTTGTCGCGCGCCAGGGCGTGGATTTCGTCCACGATGACGGTGCGCACACCGCGCAGGGTGCTCCGGGCCCGCTCCGCCGTCAGGTAGAGGTAGAGCGATTCGGGCGTGGTGATGAGGATGTGCGGAGGCCGGCGCACCATCTGCGCGCGCTCGGACGCCGAGGTATCACCCGTGCGAACCTGGACCCGAAGCTCCTGGGGCGAGTAGCCGGCGGCGCGCGCCCGCTTCATCAACTCCTCCAGGGGCTGCAGCAGGTTCTTCTGCACGTCGTTGCCCAGTGCCTTGAGAGGCGACACGTAGAGCACCTGCGTGCGGTCCGGAAGCTGCCCTTCCATCGCGAGGCGGAAGAGCCGATCCAGGGCGGCGAGGAAGGCGGTGAGCGTCTTGCCACTGCCCGTGGGCGCGGCGATGAGCACGTCCCGCCAGTCCTGGATGAGCGGCCAGCCCTCCACCTGTGGGCGCGAGGGCTCGCCCAGACGCTCGCTGAACCAGCCCTGGACCACGGGGTGGAAGGGCGCGAGCGCCGGATGGACGTTCGAAGCAGTGGAGAAGTCGAGGGCGATCTGCGGAGCCATGGCGCTCTCCCAGACTGAACACGGGTTTAGCGGAAGGTCAACGAGGGGGCTTCCCCATAGGCTTGTCCACCCGCCTGGCACGAGCCCTGGGCAAACACTGGACGGGGCGTACGGCACCACACGCCTCGACGGAGGGATTGTCACCTCGCCACCATTCACGTGCCGTGAGAGACGCCTCGCGTCAACGCGGACGGAGCGCGCGTGCTTTCGTCCCCCCGGAGGCGTTATCGCATGTCCCCCCCGTGCAGCCGCTATGCCCTCGAGGAATTCAACCCGGATGCCTTCCTCGCGCTTCGCCTGGAGGCAACAGGGGACGCCGAGGATTTCCTCTGTGAGTACGCGAATCCGGCGGTGGAGGCCTTGCTGGAGGAGAACCCGCTGGGCAGGCGTCTGCGCTCACGGTGGCCCGAGCTGGCCGAGGGATTGACGGCGTGGGGCCAGGTGCTCGCCACCGGAGAGCCCCACACGCGCGTGCTCCTCATGCGCCGGGGCTCGGTGACGCGCCGGGTACTGGCCCGTGCCGCCCGAGTGGAGGCGGGCCTGCTCGCGGTGTGGCTCGCGGACGTGACGGACACCGAGCGCTTCGTGAGCGAGACGGCCGCCTTCGAGGAGCGGATGCTCTCCTTCGTCGAGTGCATGCCGGCGCCCTTCCTCGCGCTCGATCCCCGGTGCCGCTTCGTCTACGTGAACCGGGCCGCGGAGCAGTTGCTCGGCAAGCGCCGTCAGGCCCTGATGGGCCGCACGCTCGAGCAGGAGTACACCCAGAGTCCCGGCTCGGCCCTGGGCACCCAGGTACGGCGGGCGCTCACCACGAGCACGCCGGTGGATTTCGAGGAACGCTTCCACTCCCGCTGGTGGGAGGTGACGGTGGCGCCCACGGACGGCGGCGTCCTCGTCTACCTGCACGACATCACCGCGCACCGGCGGGCCTCGACGGCCCCCCTCCCCTCCCAGGCGCGCCAGGGCCGGTCCATCGGCGGCGCATGCGGGAGGCGTTGTGGCGACACGAAGCCCGGGTGGAACAGGCGCTGTCGGCGGCGTCGCTGACGTCGGGGGATACGCGTCCGCCCGCGCTCAGCGCGACAAACCGCTCGCCACCGGCCGGGTGGAGGCGTTCATCCAGGAGAGGCGAAAGGTAGCGGCCGTGCCGTCACGGGATACCGGCTCCACCTGGATGTCCTCCGCGCCCGCCGCGCGCAGCGTCTCCGCGAGGAAGCCACAGGCGAAGTAGGGGTTGTCCGCGGCCACGTCCCGCATCCACAACCGGGCGCCGTGCGTGCCCACTTCCTCCACCCGCACCTCGTTGAAATTGTTGCCGGCGCGCACGTTGTGCGGCACGCGCTCCAGCGTATGGCGCGGCCCCAGCCGGGTGACGAGCGACATGCTCGCGCGCCCCTGCGCCGTCAGCCGGAAGCCCTGCAGGTAGCGCTCGCCCAGGCGAGCCCAGGCCTCCCGCTCCGGCAGTCCCGAGAACACGTCGTCCACCGCCACCCGCAGGAAGGCCTTCCACTGTTCGAGCGCGTAGGACGGCCGCAACGGCTCGTTCAGATCCAGGCCCACGTCCTTCAACCGCCGACGGCCTTCCTTCGACAGATACGGCCCCAGGGCCCGGACGAACAAGGCATCCACTGACTGCGCGTAGACTCGTTTCTCGGGGGGGAGCGACACAGGCATGTCGCGAAGGTGACCATTCCCCTCCTGATCGGCCACCCCCCTCGCCCACGCTCTGTGTGCTGGTGAAAAGTCGGGAAGACGCGCGGACAGGGGAACTGTCCACCACTCACACCTGCATCTTCAACCGCGTCTCGTGGACCTCGGCCGGGGAGGCGGACGTCTTGTCGCGCTCGGCCTGGCGCATCAGCCGGAGGATGGAGGGGCCGAGCACGTCCACCTCGGTGGAGGCGAAGGATTCCGAGCCGAAGCGGCGGATGGTCTCCGTCTGCCGTTCGAGGATGCGGGCGTCCTGCTGGAAGATGTGCAGGGCCACGGGGGTGATGAAGGGCTTGATGAGCCAGTGCGGCAGGGGCAGGCGGAAGGTGACGACGGCGTAGACGAGCGTGTCCCAGTCCTCCACGGGCGTCATGGCCGAGGTGACCATCATGTGGCTGTCCTCGCCGAGCTGGTACTCCACCTGGGCGATGGAGGGCATGAGGAAGCGGTCGAAGTGCCTCAGCACGCCGCCGCCCGGGGCGAGCAGTCGGCCCACCAGTCCCTCCGGCCGGGGCTCGCCAATGTACTCGGCCTCCACGCGGTCCACGCCCCGGCGCACCACCACGTCGATCTCCCCGCGCTTCTTCTCCGTGCGGAACAGGCCTCCGTGGAGGAAGGAGGTGTGGGGCACGTCGAGCGTGTTCTCCAGGAGCGCATGCAGCGAGCCCTTCGCGCGCAGCACGCGGCGCACGGTGCTGTAGCCCGGCGCGTTCAACAGGGGGAAGCGGTAGGGCTCGTGCGTGGGCTCGACGCCGGGCGTGGAGTACACCCAGACGAAGCCTTCCTGCTCCCGCGTGGGGTACCAGGCGGCGCAGCGGCTCTTCGCCTCGGGCTCGCCTGTGAAACCCGGAACAGCGCGGCACTGGCCCGCGGTGTCGAAGCGCCACCCGTGGTAGCCGCACTGCAACTGCCCGCCCACCACGCGCCCCAGCGACAAGGGGACGTTGCGGTGCGGGCAGCGGTCCGCCAGGGCGCCGGGTTTGCCATCCGCGGCGCGGAAGAGGACGAGAGGCACGCCCTGCAGCATCCGGGCGAGCGGCTTGCGTCCCAGCTCGCTCGAGGTGCACAGGATGAACCAGCAGTGAGGCAGGCGGACCACCGAGACGAGTCCCGACGGCGCCGCCGTGCCACGCGCTTCCTCACGAGAAGAACCCATGGGGCCGCACTCTACCCCCACCCTCCCGCGGGTGGACTACAGACCGATCTCGGCCAGCGCCGACTTGAGGAGCGTTGCCCTCACGCCGCTGTTGTGCGTGCCACGACCGGACGAGTTGCCACCCATGCCGTAGTGGTGCAGCGCGACGACCTGGTTCGAGGACGAGGAGAGCACCGGCGAGCCCGAGGAGCCACCCAGCGTGTCCGCGTTGTACGACGCGTCCGTGGAGCTGTAGTTGGCGTTCATGATGTAGCCCGGCGAGTACTTCTTCGTCGGGGCGCAGCCGGACGTGGTGTAGTAGTCGCAGTTCTGGTGGATGACGTAGACGTTGGCGTTGGCGGCCGCGTTGGTGCTGGAGACGGTCAACTTGCCGTACACCTGCCCGGGCTTCTTGCCATTGAGCGCGGCACAGCGCAGCGCCGTCATGTCCAGGTTGCTCCACGTCTTGATGAAGGTGGAGCAGTCGTAATAGACGCGGGCCGTGGAGCTGACGCCGTCGATGTAGTTGAAGGACGCCTTGGCACCCGCGGCCTCGGAGGCATTGGCGATGCAGTGATTGTTGGTGATGAGCACATCATCCGACACCAGCCACGCCGTGCAGCGCGAGCCCACCTTGGGGATGGACAGGTAGCCCACCGCGTTCGCCCGGGTGGCCTGGGTCCCCGTCAGCGTCGTGGTGCTCTTCCAATCCACGGCGCCGACGATGACCGTCGACTCGGAGGAAGCGAGCGTGTCCGAGGACAGGCTCTCATCCACCTCCGGAGGGGCACCGCACGCCGTGAACAACCCCACCGCCGCGAGACCCAGGTAACGAAGCTTCAACATGTGCTCTCCCATATCTGAGAAGGGGGTGAACACCTCCGGCGAGTCGGCCATGCCGCTCCCCGGAGGTGCTCATGGATCTCAGATACCAGCACTTTGAGTAAAAATCACACAAAACCTTGATAAACCGTATTTCTTGGCCCACCCCGAGAAAAGGAGCGGGGGTCAGGGACGCATGGCGGGCACCAGCCGCAGGTACACCATCCCACCCAGGCGGGTGCGGCTTCGTCAGTGGCCCGCATCGGAAGGAAAAGGCGTGGTGGGCGGAACAGGCGAACCCCCGTCAGCGGCCTGACCACCGTCATTCCGAGAGGGAGAGCCCGCGTCCGGACTGCTCTTCGTGAACCACGAGGAAGGAAGGTCGGACGCGATTTCAGTCGAAGTCATTCCCACCTGGGAGGCGGGAACAGGAGTGCCCGTCACGGACTGACTCACGGTTTCGTCGGAGCCCGGATTCAGGTTCTCGGGCTCTCCATCGAACAGGCGGCGGAGGATGCGGCCATCGGAAGAGCGGATGGCATACTTCGCTCCTCCGTCCAGGATGGCGTACCCACAGGCGGCGGAGTCCAGGGAGATCTGGACGAAGATGATGTCCTCCCGGCGGATGACACGGTAGCGATGTGCTTCCTGTTTTTCCCAACACTCGCGCGTTCCGCCCTTGGGTGGGCTGAAATCATCGGCGGCGATGGTGATGGCCCGGAGCATCACGCCATCCAGTTCGTACGGCTGACCTTGCGCTCCCAGAACAGTGGCCGGCCGCTCATGGAACGCGGGGAAGCGAATGGATGGATCCTCTTGTGGCGTGGACTTTGGGAACAGAGCGCAGCCCGAGAGGATGATGACCAGCGCGACCGTGAGGTTCTTCGTTCTCATGGCGCGTCCCCGCTGGACGACTGGCAGGGAACCCTCTTCTTCTCCACGTGGAATTCCATCTCGTTGAGCCACTTAACCATAGGAGGCACCTAAAGGGCGACCTTGCGCAACCGCAAGGCATTGCCAATGACCGACACCGACGAAAGGCTCATCGCCACCGCCGCGATCATCGGGCTGAGCAGCCATCCGAAAAAGGGATAGAGCACGCCCGCCGCGATGGGCACTCCCACCAGGTTGTAGATGAAGGCGAAGAAGAGATTCTGGCGAATGTTGCGCAACGTCGCCTGGCTCAACGTCCGCGCCCGTGAAATCCCTCTCAAATCTCCCTTCACCAGCGTTACCGACGCACTCTCCATCGCGACGTCCGTCCCCGTCCCCATCGCGATACCCACGTCCGCCCCCGCCAGCGCCGGAGCGTCATTCACCCCATCCCCCGCCATCGCCACCGTGCGGCCCTCGGCCCGCAGGCGCTTCACCACGTCTCCCTTGCCCTCGGGCAATACCTCCGCCACCACCTCGTCGATGCCCAGGCCCCGCGCCACCGCCTCCGCCGTGGTCCGGCTGTCGCCCGTGAGCATCACCACGCGCAGGCCCTCGCGGTGCAACGTGGCGATCGCCTCCGCCGTGGTGTCCTTCACCGGGTCCGCCACCCCGAGCAGACCCGCCACCCGCCCGTCCACCCCCACGAACACCACCGTCTGGCCCTCGTGCCGCAGGGCCTCGGCGCGAGCGCCCAACTCCCCCGCGTCCATCCCCAGCGACTCCAACAACGCGAGGTTGCCGAGCACCACCCGCGCCTCCTCCACGACCCCCTGGACCCCCTTCCCCGTCACCGAGCGGAAGTCCCGCACCGCGACGGGCTTCACCCCCCGCGCCTCGGCGCCCGCCACCACCGCCGCCGCCAGCGGGTGCTCGCTGCCCCGCTCCAGACTCGCCGCGAGCCGCAGGAGCCGCGCCTCGTCCAGCCCTCGCGCCTCCACCGACACCAGCCGGGGCTTTCCCTCGGTGAGCGTGCCCGTCTTGTCCACCACCAGCGTGTCCACGCGCTCGAGCACTTCCAGGGCCTCGGCATCACGGATGAGCACGCCCACGCCCGCTCCCTTGCCCATGCCCACCACCACGGACATGGGCGTGGCCAGACCCAACGCGCACGGGCAGGCGATGATGAGCACCGCCACCGCGTTCACCAGCGCATGTGCCAGCCGGGGCTCGGGGCCCACGAAGGCCCAGACGAGGAACGTCACCACCGCCACCGCGATGACCGCGGGCACGAACACCGCCGCGGCCCGGTCCGCCAGGCGCTGGATGGGGGCACGCGAGCGCTGGGCCTCGGCCACCCGCTGGACGATGCGCGCGAGCAGCGTGTCCCGCCCCACCCGCTCGGCCCTCATCACCAGCCCGCCCGTGCCGTTGACGGTGCCTCCGGTGACGCGCGCGCCGGCCTGTTTCTCCACGGGAAGCGACTCCCCCGTCACCAGCGACTCGTCCACCGCGCTCGCGCCCTCCAGCACCACCCCATCCACCGGCACCTTCTCGCCCGGGCGCACGCGGAGGGTATCTCCCACCCCCACCTGCTCGAGCGGCACGTCCTCCTCGTGTCCGTCCTCGCGCAGGCGCCGGGCCACGGCCGGGGCGAGCTCGAGCAGCGCGCGCAGGGCTCCCGAGGTCGCGCGGCGCGCCCGCAGCTCCAGCACCTGTCCGAGCAACACCAGCGTGGTGATGGTCGCCGCCGCTTCGTAGTAGAGAGGCGCCGCGCCCCCATGGCCGAGGAAGGCCCTCGGCAGCAGACCGGGCGCCAGCGTGGCGAGGACGCTGAAGAGGTACGCCGCGCCCGTCCCGAGCGCCACCAGGGAGAACATGTTGAGGTGGCGGTTCCTCACCGAGGCCACGCCCCGCTCGAAGAATGGAGCCCCGCCCCAGAGCACCACCGGCGTCGCCAGGAGGAACTGGAGCCACGCGAGCCAGGACGGCGCGACGGCGTGTTGCAGGGGCTGGCCCGGCAGCATCTCGGACATGCCCAGCACGAGCAGGGGCGCCGTGAGAAGGACCCCCACCCAGAAGCGCCGGGTCATGCTCACCAGCTCCGGATCCGGCGCGTCGTCCGTCAACACCGGTTGATCCGGCTCCAGCGCCATGCCGCACTTGGGGCAGGCACCCGGATGATCCTGACGGACCTCCGGGTCCATGGGGCAGATCCACATCGTGCCGGGCGGAGCCGCTTCGGGCGCCGGGGGCTCGGACTTCGGCGCGAGGTACTTTCCAGGGTCGGCGGCGAAGCGCTCGCGGCACTTGGGGTTGCAGAAGAAGTAGCTCACTCCCTCGTGCACATGGCGGCCGCCCTTGGCGCTCGCCGGGTCGACCATCATGCCGCAGACGGGGTCCACAGTGGAATGGCCCGGCGAATCGGGGCGCTCGTGCGTCATGACGGTGAACTCCTTCAACCCGCCAGTGAGAACGGGGTAGAAGAGGCTGATAACTCCGGGGGACTCGCTTTCCCACCACGCGGAGTGCCATACCCCGTCCATGGAGAGTGCCGCGCCCGCCACCTCCGAGAAGGCAGGATCATGACAGCGAAGTTCGGGACTGATTTGACGACCGGAAGCATCCCCCGGCACATCGTGACGTTCTCGCTGCCGATGCTCATCGGCAGCCTGATCCAGACTGGCTCCAGCTTCATCAACGCCATCTGGGTGGGGCAGTTCCTGGGCACGGGGGCGCTGGCCGCGGTCACGGTGAGCTTCCCCATCATCTTCACCATCTTCGGCATCGGGATGGGGATGACGCTGGCGACGAACATCCTCGTGTCACAGAGCGTCGGCGCCAAGCGCACCGATGAGCTGCGGCGGGTGGTGGACAGCACCACGGTGCTCGTCGTCGGACTGGGGACCCTGCTCACGCTGCTGGGCGAGTTCTTCGCTCCGGACATCCTGCGCGCGATGGACACGCCGGCCGACGTCTTGGATGCCGCGGTGGGCTACCTGCGCATCTTCCTGGTGTCCCTGCCGTTCACCTTTGGCTTGATGGCGATGCGCAGCATGTACCAGGGACTGGGGGACTCGAAGACGTCCCTGTACTTCCTGTTCGCCGCCGTGGTGATCGCCACCGTGCTGGATCCAATCCTCATCTTCGGCTGGTTGGGGATGCCGCGCCTGGGGCTCAATGGCACGGCCTGGGCCACGTTGTTCGCCCAGGCGTCGGTGTTCATCGCCGCCGTCGCCTACATGCACATCAGCAAGTCCGCGATCGCACCGGGCTGGCCCCGCTCGTCCAACCTCGGGCCCATGCTCTGGCGGACGCTGCGCATTGGCGCTCCCGCGTCCGTGCAGCAGTGCATGGTGTCGCTCGGCATGTTGGTGGTGACGGGCGTGGTGAACGGCTTCGGAGAGGTCTCGACGGCGGCGTTCGGCGCGGCCTCGCGCATCGATCAAATCGCGTTCATGCCCGCCATCAACTTCGGAATGGCCATCTCGACCCTCGCCGGACAGAACCTGGGCGCGGGGCACGAGGGCCGGGTCCGGCAGATCTTCAAGTGGGGGTGCGCGTTCAGCGGAGCCATCACGCTCGTCATCTCCGCGCCGGTCGTGCTCTTCCCGGAAACACTCCTCCGGATATTCATCCAGGATCCCACCGTCATCGAGCTGGGCAGCTCGTACCTGCGCATCGTCGGTGTCTGCTACGTCGTCTCCGGCGTCACGTTCGTGAGCAACGGCATCATCAATGGCTCGGGCGCGACGCTGATCACCACGGCCATTTCCATGGTGACCCTGTGGGCCGTCCGCGTTCCCCTCGCCTATACGCTGTCCCATCAGATGAACAGCGTGAAGGGCATCTGGTACGCCATCAGCCTGAGCTTCTTCGTGTCGCTCTCCGCCAGCATGGCCTACTACTTCTCCGGAAAGTGGAAGAAGGCGTTGAGCAAGAAGAACGCCGAGCCCCAGGCCGACCCGGTCGAGCCCCTGGCGACGCCGGTCGAGCCCGACTCCGCCAGGGTCTTCGCCAAGAAGGCCGGGGAAGGGTAGGCGCTCAGGGAGTCATGAGCGCCGCCAGCTCGCGCGCCAGTTGCACCTCGGCGCGCAGCGGCGCGTCATCCAACCGCTCCGCCTCCAGGGACAGCAGCTCCACGGTCCGGTCCGCCAGCTCGCGCGCCCCAACCCGGTCGCCGCCGTACCACTTCTCGCACGCCACCTGGGCGCCGAGGATGAAGTTCGTCAGCGCCACCGACTTGCGCACCGACTCCTGCGAGTACCACGCCTCCGTGACCGCGAGCGGCTCGCTGCCCTCGTAGCTGGCCGTCAGGAGGGTGGAGGACTCTCCACCCTCCGTGGGCAGGAACGACAGCGTCCCCTTCACCAGCGACTGACCAGGCGCGAACTCCCCCTCACGGGACAGGCGCGCGAGAATGGCGCCCCGCCGCCGGGACAAGAACACCGTGGACACCTCCATTCCGGCCTGGGCCGCTCCGGGCTCCACACCTGGCAAGCCATACACCGCCTCGATCTTGAAGCCCTCGGCGGGCGTGAGCGCCATCTTCAAGTCATACGCGATGGGCGTCACCAGGTAGTCGAAGTCCTCATCGAAGACGGTGCGCGCGCGCTCGGAATCACTCAAGTAGAAGGAATTGGCCCCCCGCACGGAGGAGATCCGCGTGACGAGTTCCTGATTGAACGCGATGTTCACGCCGAAGACGGTCAAATCCTGGCCGAGCTGGGAATGGTCGCGGACCAGTTGCATGAACTCGCCCTCGCCCGTCTGGCCCACGTTGGGCATCGCATCCGTGAACAGGAACAGGCGACGGGAGCGGGCCGGATCCACCTGACGCGAGGACAACTGCGCGTAGCCCAGCTTCAGTCCGCACTCGATGCAGGTCGAGCCACTCGACTGGATGGTGTCGATGGCGCGCACCAGGGTGGCACGGTCGTTCACGGACGTCTGCGCCACGAGCGTCTCGGCCACGTCATCGAAGATGACCAGGGAGAAGGTGTCGCGCTCGTCCAGCTTCGCCACCAGGCGGCGCGCCGCCTCCTTCACCGCCTCCATGGGCTCTTGCGCCATGGAGCCCGAGTGGTCGATGACCAGTGCCACGTCGAGCGGCTTGCGATGGAAGGTGGCCGCGTTCACGTTGGAGGAGAAGCCCACCTGCACGAACACTTCCTGCCGGCCCGTGTCGATGGCCGTGGCGATCCCCGTGGCCGTACGCAGACACAACGTCTGCTCACATGGGGGCCCATCCAGGGGCAGATCGTGCTCCGAATACAGCCCCTCGGCGATGAAATCCCCGGGCAGCGGCACCTGGCCCTGGGCGATCTTCCGCCGCGCCAGCGCCATGTCCTGAGCGCCCCCCGGGGTCGCCCCCACGTCTCCCGAAGAAGCCCCGGGAGCGGGATCCAATCCGGAAGCCAATCCGCCACAGCCCGCCAACGCCAACGCCGCCAACCACACGGCCAGAAGTCTTCGCGTCATGTCTTCACTCCAGGAGAGAGGGTCGCCCCCGCCAGAGCAAGACGCGTTCCCAGCCATGAAACGTCCGCCCGGCGGCGCTTCTCAGAGGAGAGGCGAGCGCCACGGCACGCGAGGGATTCAGCGCCCCCTGACAGGAATGTCGTGGGCCGACCTTCCCCGGAGGCTCAGTCCTGACGCTGGGCCGTCTCTTCTAGAACAACCGGTTGAGCCCGTTGAGCGCCGCCACGCGGTAGGCCTCGGCCATGGTGGGGTAGTTGAACGTGGTGTTGATGAAGTAGTCGATGCTGTTGCCCGGGCCTTCCTGCGACATGATGGCCTGGCCGATGTGGATGATCTCCGAGGCGTTGTCCCCGAAGCAGTGCAGGCCCAGGATCTCCCGCGTGTCCCGATGGAAGAGCAGCTTGAGCATGCCCACCGTGCGGCCGGTGATCTGCGCGCGCGCCAGACTCTTGAAGAAGGCGTGACCCACCTCGTAGGGCACCCCCTGGCGCGTGAGTTCCTGCTCGGTGCGCCCCAGGCTGCTGATTTCCGGACTGGTGTAGATGCCGCTGGGAATGTCCTTCACCAGCTTGTGCTCCAGACGCCCCTCGACGATGTGGGTGGCGGCGAAGCGGCCCTGGTCATACGACGCGCTCGCGAGCGACGGATTGCCCACCACGTCCCCCACCGCGTAGATGTGGGGCACGACCGTCTGGTAGGCGTCGTTCACCTGGATGTTGCCGCGCGAGTCCGTCTGGATGCCCAGGGCATCCAGGCCGATGTCCTGGGTGTTGCCCGTGCGCCCGTTGGCCCACAGGAAGATGTCCGCCCGCAGGCGCTTGCCGCTCTTGAGGTGCAGCACCACGCCATCCGCGTTCGCCTCCACGCGCTCCATCTGCTCCTGGTGGCGGATGAGCACGCCCTGCTCTCGCAGGTGGTAGCTGAGGGCGTCGGAAATCTCATCGTCCAGGAAGGACAGGAGCCGCTCGCGCGTGTTCACCAGGTCCACCTTCACGCCCAACATGCGGAACATGGACGCGTACTCACAACCAATCACCCCCGCGCCGTAGATGATCATCGTCATCGGCGTGTCGCGCAGGTTGAAGATGGTGTCCGAGTCGAAGATGCGCGGGTGCTCGAAGTCCAGCTCGGGCGGGTGGTAGGGCCGCGAGCCCGTGGCCAGCACGATGGACTTGGCGGACAGCTGCTCGCTGGCGCCCCGGGGCTCGCTGACCTCGAGCGTGTGGGCATCCAGGAAGCGCGCCCGCCCCACCACCAGCTCCACCCGGTTGCGCTCGTAGAAGGTGGTGCGCAGTTGCACCTGGCGCGCCACCACCGAGGAGGCGGTGCGCATCATGTCCTTGAACTTCCAGCGGTGGGCCAGCTCGACGCGCAGCTCCGGATGATCCAGTTGCACATCCACGAGGCGCTGGATGGCGTGACGCAGCGCCTTGGAGGGAATGGTGGCGGTATGGGTGCAGGCGCCGCCCACCAGGAGCTGCTGCTCCACCACGCACACCCGCTTGCCCGACTTGGCCGCCTTCATGGCCGCGCCCTCGCCGCCAGGGCCGGAGCCAATCACCACGATGTCGAAATGCCGCACGCTCATGGCCGGATACTTCTCCACCCTCGGGAACTCGGGAAGAAATCATCCCCACGCCTGCTAAGGTAGGAGGCGAGACCAGGAGGCCCCCCTCATGCCGCTCCGCTTCAAGAACCTGGATGGCAGCGGTCCCCATCCCCTGAGCAACATCTTCAAGTGGGCCGTGGGAGACAAGCTGGCGGGCAAGCGCCGCAAGAGCCCGGACACCTGTGTCATGCGCCGCGTGGAACCGGACCCCGCCGTCCTGGCGTCCCCTCCAGGACCCGGCGAGGGGGCCCGCCTCACCTGGCTCGGGCATGCGAGCTGGCTCGTGCAGCTCGATGGCGTGTCGCTGCTCATCGACCCCGTCCTGAGCGACGCCCTTCCAGGCTTCATCCGCCGCAACGTGCCTCCGGGCGTCCCGCTCGGGCAGTTGCCCCCCATCACCGCCACCCTGGTGTCCCACAACCACTTCGATCACCTGGACCTGCCCACGGTGCGCCAGGTGGGCGCGCCCGTCGTGGGCGGCCTGGGCCTGACGCGCTACTTCCAGCGCACGCGCCTGTCCGTCACCGAGCTGGACTGGTGGGGCTCCACCCAGGTGGGCCCGGTGACGGTGCACTTCGTCCCCTCCCAGCACTGGAGCCGCCGGGGCTTGAAGGACGTCAACGAAACGCTCTGGGGTGGCTTCGTGGTGGAGGGGTCGAGCGCGCGCGTCTACCACTCGGGCGACACCGCCTACTTCGACGGCTTCCATGAAATCGGCCGGCGCTTTCCGGAACTGGACGCGGCCCTGCTGCCCATCGGGGCCTACGATCCCGAGTGGTTCATGTCCAAGCAGCACATGAACCCCGAGCAGGCGGTGCGCGCCTACGAGGACCTGAAGGCCCGGCACTTCCTCGCCATGCACTGGGGGACCTTCAAGCTCACCGACGAGCCCCTGGACGAGCCGCCCCAGCGTCTGGACGCCGAGTGGAAGCGCCGGGCGCTGCCGTCCGAGCCCCTGCATGTGCTCGCCGTGGGGGAAAGCCTGAGTGTGCGCCAGGGTTGAGCCAGAACGGCGGGTATGCTCAACACAGACCCCACGCCATGCTCCTGCCCACCCTGCTCGCCCTGACGATGCACCAGGCTCCTCTCACCACCGTCTCCGAGAAGAGCGGATGGATACACACCGGCCGCTACGCCGAGGTGGAGTCCCTCTGCCGGGCCTTCCCCAAGCGCTACCCGGGCAAGGTGCGCTGCGACACCTTCGGGACCACGCCCGAGGGCCGCCCCATGCTCGCGCTCGTGGCGAGCACGGATGGAACCCTCACCCCCGCCGCGGCGGCGAGGAAAAAGCGCCCCGTCGTCTTCTTCTTCTTCCAGGGAGGCATCCACGCCGGGGAGATCGACGGCAAGGACGCGGGCTTCTGGCTGCTGCGTGACGTGCTCGACGGCAAGGCGCTCAAGGGCGTGCTCAAGAACGTGACGGCCGTCTTCGTGCCCGTCTTCAACGTGGATGGACACGAGCGCTTCGGCCCCAACCACCGGCCCAACCAGGTGGGCCCCGAGGAGACGGGCTGGCGCACCACCGGGCGGAACCAGAACCTCAACCGCGACTACGTGAAGGCGGACGCCCCGGAGATGGTGGCCATGCTCACGCTGCTGCACACGTGGGATCCGCTCGTCCTCATCGACCTGCACGCCACCGACGGCGCCCAGTTCGAGCACGACGTGAGCGTGCAGATGGAGCCCCAGAAAACGGGCCCCGAGGCGCTGCGGGTCCCCGGCGAGAAGATGATCGCGGAACTCCTCCAGGGGCTCGAGGCCCAGGGCCACCTGCCCCTGCCCTTCTATCCCTCCTTCGAGGAATGGGACAATCCGCGATCCGGCGTGAGCTATGGCGTCTCACCACCGCGCTTCAGCCACCCGTACTGGCTGGCCCACCGGCGCTACGGCGTGCTGGTGGAGACCCACTCCTGGAAGCCCTATGCCCACCGCGTGGCCACCACGCGCCACGTGCTGGAGGGCCTGCTGCGGCTCATCGCCCGGGACGGCCAGGCCCTCATGAAGGCGCGCGCGGCGGTGGACGCCGAAGCCGAGTCCGGCGAGGTCCGCGAGGTGGTGCTCGCCTGGGAAAACACGAAGAACAGCCACCCCATCGCCTTCCGCGGCTACGCCTATGAGCGCTCGACATCCGAGCTCACCCAACTGCCGTGGATCCGCTACGACACCACGAAGCCCCAAGTGTGGACCCTGCCCTACTTCGACGAGCTGCGCCCCGCCGTCACCGCCACCCTGCCCCTGGGCGGCTACCTGGTGCCCCCGGCTCACGCGGAGTGGGTGGCCCCGAAGCTCGCCGCGCATGGCCTGCGCTTCCAGCGGCTCGGCCAGCCGTTGCCCCCGGCCGAGGTGGAGGTGTTCCGCGCCACCGAGACGTCGTTCCGCCCCCTCTCCGTCGAGGGCCACCAGGGCATCACCGTCAAGGGGCAGTGGGCCCGCGAGCGGCATCCCCTGCCCGCGGGAACCCTCTATGTGCCCGCCGCGCAGAAGAGCGCGCCGCTGATCGCCCACCTGCTGGAGCCCCAGGGACCGGACTCCCTGCTGTCCTGGGGCTTCTTCAACAACCACTTCGAAGCCAAGGAGTACATCGAGGAGTACGTGGTGGAGCCCTTCGCGCGGGAGTTGCTGGCGAAGGACCCCGCCGTGAAGGCCTCCTGGGAGGAGCGCTTGAAGGACCCGGCCTTCGCCGCGGACCCGAAATCCCGTCTGCGATTCTTCGCCGAGCGCCACCCGGCCTGGGACACCCACTTCAACCTCTATCCCGTCTTCCGCACGGATTCGCCCCCGGCGGGCCTGAAACCGGTACGCTGATGAAGACCCGTACTCCCCGGCGCCTCTCGACGACTTCCGCCCTGACTGGGAGAATGAAGCGAGTCCAAACGTCGGCCACTCCCGGAGGACGATGAGGAACGAACGCGACCTGCTCGAGCAGGCCCTGGAGGTGCTGGAAGCCCAGCGCCCGGTGCTCGGCCCCGAGGCCACCGAGGCCGCGATGGCCGCCTTGCGCGCGCGGATCGCCTCCCTGGCCGCCCACGTGCCCCTGGAGCGCCGCCATGTCACGGTGCTCTTCGGCGACCTGTGCGGCTTCACCACCCTGAGCGAGCGGATGGACCCGGAGGACGTCGGCGAGCTGATGAACCGCCTCTGGGAGCGGGTGGACACGGCCATCTTCCGGCACGGGGGCCGCATCGACAAACACATTGGCGACGCCGTCATGGCGCTCTGGGGCACGGACGGCGCGAGCGAGGACGACGCCGAGCGGGCGATCCATGCCGCCCTGGACATCCACTCCCGGCTGGCCGCGTTTCCAGGAAGCCCCCCCGGCGGCATGCACATGCGCATCGGCATCCACACGGGGCCGGTGCTGCTGGGGGTGGTGGGCACGCTCGGGGAGCTCACGGTGATGGGAGACACCGTCAACACGGCCAGCCGCCTGGAGCAGGCCGCGCCTCCGGACGGCATCCTCGTCTCCCATGTGACGTACCGCCACGTGAGCGAGGCCTTCGAGGTGGAGTCCCAGCCCCCCTTGCGGCTCAAGGGCAAACAGGAACCGCTCCAGGTGTACCGCGTGACGGCGGCCCGGCCGCGCGCCTTCCAGCGGCGCCGGGGTCTGGAGGGCGTCTGGGCCCGGCTGGTGGGACGAGAGGACGAGACGCGGGTGTTGCGCGCCAGCCTCCAGGAAGTGCTCGCGGGCGGCGGCGCGCGCGCGGTGACGCTCACGGGCGAGGCGGGCATTGGCAAGTCGCGGCTGCTGGGTGAATTCGAGACGTGGCTCGAATCCCTCGTGGCCCCGCCGCTCTGTCTGCGCGGCCGCGCCAGCCCGGAGATGCGCCGGCATCCCAATGCCCTCCTGCGCGACCTGTTCTCCTTCCACCTGCAAGTGCAGGAAAGCGACTCGGCCGGCGTGATTCGCGCGCGCCTGGAGGAAAGCTTCCAGGAAGCGCTCGGCCCCGGAGAGGCGAGTCAGATCCGCGCCCACCTCGCCGGCTCGCTCATCGGCTTCGACTTCAGCGCCAGCCCCCACCTCAAGGGCACGCCCATGGACGAGCAGAGCCTGCGGGCTCGCGGCCTGGCGTCCCTCACCGACTATTTCCGTGCCCTGCTGAGGCGCGAGCCCATGGTGCTCTTCCTCGAGGACATCCATTGGGCGGATGACAGCGCGTTGGATCTGCTCGAGCACCTGCTGCGGACGATCACCTCGGAGCGGCTGCTCGTGGTGTGCACCGCGCGGCCGGAGTTCTTCGAGCGGCGCCCTCGCTGGGCCAAGGCCTCCTCCCACCTGCGGCTGGAGCTCGCCCCCCTGGCCCTGGCCGACAGCCACCGGCTCCTGACGGAGTTGCTGCGCAAGGTGGAGCGCATTCCCCCGGAGCTCGAGGAGCTCGTCGTCACGCGCGCCGAGGGCAACCCCTTCTACCTGGAGGAGCTCATCCAGATGCTGTTGGAGGAAGGGGTCATCCTCGTGTCCGGCGAGCGCTGGCGCGTGGAAACCCGGCGGCTCACCACGCTCAAGGTTCCCCCCACGCTCAGCGGCGTGCTCCAGTCCCGCCTGGACAGCCTGCCCCCCCGTGAGCGGGAAGTCCTCCAACGCGCCTCCGTGGTGGGGCGGCTCTTCTGGGACGAGTCCCTGCTGAGCATGGACGCCGAAGGCGCCACCGCCACCGCGCTCCACGACATCCTCGCCGCGCTCCAGGAGCGCGAGCTCATCTTCGAGCAGTCCAATTCCTCCTTCTCGGGAGCGCGCGAATACATCTTCAAGCACGCCATCGTGCGGGAGGTGGCGTACGACACCGTGCTCAAGCGCGAGCGGCGCGCCTTCCATGGCTGCATCGCGGAGTGGCTGCTCGCACGCGGAGGCGAACGCTCCCGGGAACACCTCGGGTTGCTCGCGGACCACCTGGAGGCCGCTGGCCAGGGCGAGCGCGCGGCCACCTCGCTGCGACGAGCCGCGGAGGAGGCGCTCAGCCTGTTCGCCCACACGGAGGCGCGCGCCTTCCTGGAGCGGGCGCTCGCCCTGTGCGCGGAGGACAATCACTCCGAGCGCTACGCCATCGTGGCGGCGCGTGAGCGCGTCCACTCCATCCTGGGCAACCGGCGCGAGCAACGCCTGGACCTGGACGGCATGGAGTCCCTGGCGGAACGGCTCGGCGACGAGCGGCGGCAGACGGAAGCGGCCCTGCGCCGCTCCCTCTATGCCCTGGAAGTGGGCGAAATCGAGGCGGGCGAGGAAGCGGTGAACAAGGCCATCCGGCTCGCCCAGGAGCTGGGGGACGTGCCCAGCGAGGCGATCGCCCACCTGCGCTGGGGAAGGATGTTGCGCCACCACCAGGGAGACTTCGCCTCCGCTCGCGTCCACTTCGAGCGCAGCCTCACGCTCGCCGAGTCGGCGCGGCTCGTCCAGGTGGAGGTGGAAAGCCTGCTCAATCTCAGCGCCACCATGCACGAGAGTGGAGAGCTCTCCGCGGGCCTCGCCCACATCCAGCGCGTCATCCCCTTCTGTCAGTCCCTGGGCGACCGGTGGCTGGAGATCTCCGCCCTGCGCTACCTCGCCTACGTGCACAAGAGCCTGGGCGAGTTCGCGAGGGCCCGGGCCGACTTCGAGCAGACGCTCCAGTTCAGCCGCGTCATCGGCTACCGGTTCTGGGAGACCATGGACTGCTGCAACCTGGCGCGCATCCACCACCACCTGGGAGACCCGGAGGGGGCGCTCGAATGGGCGGAGCAGGGCCTGCGGCTGGCCGAGGAGATTGGCAGTCCGCGCTACCAGGGCTACGTCTGGATGAGCCGGGGCCTCGCGCTGATCTCCCTGGAGCGTCTGCCCGAGGCGCGTGAGGCCTTCCAGCAATCACGGCGCATCCGCGTGGAGACGCGCATGCCCTTGCTGGAGCTGGAGTCGATGACGGGCCTAGCCGCCGTGGAGCTGGCGAGCGGTCAGCTCCACCTGGCGCTCGAGTACGTCGAACAACTCCTGCCCGCGGTGGAAGGCAATACCTTGCAGGGCGTGGAGGAGCCCTTCTGGATGTGGCTCACCTGTTTCCGGATCCTGCGCGCCCACGGCGATCGGCGCGCGCTGCTCATCCTCGACCAGGCCCACCAGCGGCTCCAGGCCCAGGTGGGGAAGATCCAGGAGGAGTCCTTCCAGCGCTCGTTCCTGGGCATTCCCACCCACCGCAGCATCCGCGAGGAATGGCGGCGGCTGCTGGCCATCAATGGCAACGACGGCCAGGAACGGCCGCTCCAGTGAGCGCGATTAGAAACGCATGCCCAGCGTGGCGACGACGTCGAAGAAGCCACCACTCGGCTGGTCGATCTGCTCCGACAAGTCCTCGTCCAGCAGCAGCCGGTACGTCGCGCGGGCTCCGGCGGTGAGCTTGCCCACGTTGAACTCGATGCCCACGGCCAGCGGCACCTCGCCCACCAGGCCCGACTGGTAGCCGCCCAGCAGCGTGCCCTCCGCGAAGACATACGAGCCGCCAATACCCGCGCCCACGAAGGGGCGCACGGCCTCGAAGAAGGGCAGCGAGAGCTTCGCCAGCGCGGAGCCTCCATGGCGCGTCAGGGCGAGATCGAAGATGCCCGCGTCGCTGATGGAGTTGTGCGCGCCTTCATAGCCCACCTCGAATCCGAGGAAGCGAAGGGGCTGCAGATTCAACGTCAGGCCCCAGCTCGGGCCCGCCTTGGCGACGTCCCCCAGGGTCCCCGTGTAGTTACCCAGGCCGCCGCGCAGGAAGACCTTCACCTTGCCGGTTGGCTCCTCCTGGGCGGCCGCCGTGCCCGCCGTCCCCAGCGCCGCTACGAGCCCCAGTACCGCCATTGCGTGACGCGACATCCCATCCTCCCAGTTCCGTGTAAGTGGGCGCAGGCTAACCACCCCGTGGCGCCTGCGCACCCTCTTCACGCGGAAATGTTGGACTGGTGCATCACGCCCCCGAACTCACGGCTGGGGCGACGCGGGCTTCTCGATGTCGATCTGGAAGCGGTAGCCCTCCTGACGGACATAGACACTGTTGCCCTGGGCCGAGTCGAGCGGGGTGATGTTTCCCTCCGCGTCGAGCGCGCCCACGCGCGCATAGCGCGAGTCCTGGTTGACGCGCCGGGCCAGCCGCTGAAGCCAATCGGCCGCGGGGCTCACCTCGCCATCCAGACGCACCTCGTGCCGCTCCACGTCGTGGCCGTCCGCGTCGAAGACCCGGAAGGTGACCTTGCTGCCCGCGCTCAGCGCCTCTCGCGCGAGCACCGGCTCCGCCTCGTGCCACGCCAGGCTCGCGAGCACCGTGGTGCCGAAGTCCACGTCGACGCAGGCGTAGAAGGCCTCCGGGCTGTCGGAGCGCTGCCAGATATTATAGATGACGTGCCGGCCCTTCTTGTTCTTGGGGAAGGGGCAGTTGAGCGTGTAGCGGCTGTTCACCAGGGGCGCGCTCGGCACGGTGCAGAAGAGCTCCAGATCCGACCACTTGAGCGGCTTCGTCGAGTCATACCCATCCCGGGTGACGAAGAACTGGAACTCACGCGCGGCGTGCGGCGCGGTCGCGTGATAGACGAAGTCGAAGCGGCCCTGGGCATTGGGGGCGATGCGCTTGCTCGGCCAGTCCGAGCGCGCCAGATCCAGACCCTTGTGCGACTCGTTGGCCGCGCTGCACAGCTTCCCGTCCGGGATGATGTTGCGGTGCTGTCCATTGGCGTTGCCCTGACGGACGCCGTTCCAGTCATAGAGGGCCTGCGTTCCGCCAGCGGCCACGGCGGCCTTGCACGCGGCGGACTGGGGCTTCTCCGGCCCCTCCTTGTAACAGCCGTATACGCGGCTGATGGGAACCTCGATGGAGCCGTGGGCGAGGGACTGACCCGCGGTCAGCAGGGACAACAGGGCCACGGGCGACGCGACGATGGACTTCCACATGGGGGGAACTCCGTTTCCAGGATTGCCTGTATGGAGGGGCTCGCCGGGACTTTCGGGTCACTCCCCGTGAGGAAAGCGCTGACGCACAGTCTGGCGGCAACTCTCCGGTCTCACGGCTACGGAATCAAAAGCAGCGGGGCCGGAAGCCACCCGGTGAGGATGGCTTCCGGCCCCGTCATTCCCACATGCGCCCGAGGCTCAGTTCAGCTTCGGCTCGCAGCGGCAGGTGCTCATGTTGCACTCGGTGCCCGTGGTGCAGGTGCCGCCGCAGTTGTCCTTGCAGATACAGGCGCAGGCACTGGCATCCGACTGGTAGGACGGGCCGCAGTTGAGCGCCGCCGTGTCACACACACAGGCGCAGACGTCTGCGTTGAAACGGAAGCCCGGCGAGCAACTGGCGGACGCCGAGCACTGGCAGGTACAGGTGGAGGTGTTGCAAGCCTGGAAGCTGCCGCACAGGCCGCCGCACTCCGAGCCGCACGAGAAGTCACACACGTCCTTGTGGGTGTTGCACACCGTGCCGGGAGGACCATCACCGCCGCAGTCCGACGGGCAGTCGCACCGGTTCGTCTGCCGGTTGCACGAGAGGTGGCCCTTGCAGAAGTCCGGGTCCGCCGGGTCGTAGTAGCCCGTGTCCGTCGAGCAGGGCGGAGGGCTGCCTTCCGTGTTGCGCGTGAGGTCGCTCCAGTAGCGGTAGGAGATGGCGGCCGTGGTCACGCCCGCGTTGGCCGGACGGCACGCACCGTAGAAGGCCAGGGCCTGGCTGATGCCATCCACGTCGAAGCCGTTGGTGCGGCTGCGCGGCAGATCATTCGCGTTGCACTGAGCGGCGTCCTGCACGGCCTCCACGGCCACGCGCACCGAGGCGCCGATGGGTGGCTTGAGCGTGCGGTAGCCCGTGGAAGCGATGACACTGTCCATGATGCTGCCGATGGTGTTCTGGATGGAGGTGGTGCTGCGGATGCTGCCCACGATGCCGCCCGTGGCCTGGATGACGTCCTTGTGCCGGAGGTCGTGGATGGGCTCGGCCGGGTAGCACTCGCCCCCATCGACGGAGTCACAGATGATGCCGTGCATCTGGATGGGCTTGCCGATGGGGTTGGCTCCCTTGAAGTAGTCGATGTACGTGCTGACGGGCGTGTTGTCGTTCGTGTCACGCACGTCGGTGAGGAGGATGACCACCAGGCGGGCGCCGGAGCGGTACTTCTTGTCCGCGGGCGTGCTGGAGCTGGCCATGTAGTCCACCGCGGCGCGCGAGCTGGCCAGGGTCATCTCCTCGCTGGAGCCGTTGACGTCGATCCAGCAGCGCTGGGCGGGATCCGGGCAGGTGGCGTCCTTCTGCAGCCACGCCTTGAACTGATTGATGTCGCGGGTGAAACCCCGGAACACGCCCCCGTTGGGCAGGCCATAGCCCGTCTGCGTATAGGACGTGGTCACCATGGAGATGCGCCAGTCGAGCTGCGAGTTGCCCAGCCGGTTGGCCACGGCCGCGGCGGCGTTGCCCAGCGCGCTCTGGGACGTGGCCATGGAGCCACTGTCATCCACCACGAACAGGAAGTCCGCCATGCCATTGCCCGTGGTGAAGGGCTCGCACTGCACCGCGTCCGAGTCACCGAACTGGGCCAGCGCCGTCCCACCCGCGGTGTCACTCATGACGAAGAGGCCCGGCTCCACGAAGCGCGCCGTGGGAGTGATGGCCACCACCACCAGCACGCTCGAGTTGGAGCGGTGGACGTATTGCGCCTGGATCTTGAACGGTCCCGGCGTGGTCGCTCCTCCCACGAGCGTTCCCGCTCCCGCGCCCACCAGCGCGTTGGCCACCGAGTTGGCGTAGTCCCGCAGGGAGACGACCGAGCCCTGGTCATAGAAGGCCTGGAGCGCGGGGTGCCCGTCCCACGAGGTGAAGGTCTGCGTGGTGCCCGCCTTCACCGCGGGAGAGAACTGACCGCGCACGTACAGTTCGTCACCCACCACCGTGGTGGAGGAGCCCGCCTGGGGGCGCTTGAAGGCGAGGAAGGCCACCTGGTTCGTCTCGTCGTAACCCACGAGGCCCCGGGTCTTCCCGCTCACGACGATCTGCCGCACCTCCTTGAAGGAGGGCCGGAGCGCCAGGCGGATGTCGCCCCCATTGTCTTCCTGGAAGGTCACCTGACGCAGGTTCTGCGCCGCGCAGGCAACGCCCGCCGGTCCGCTGCCATCCCGGCCGTTCTTCGGATCCAGTTCGCCCGGATCCACGCGGCCGTTCTGGTTCGAGTCCTCGGCGCCATCGGCGATGCCATCCCCGTCCGAATCGGGATTGAGGGGGTCCGACGCGGTGCTCGGCTCCTCGTCACCCACGTAGCCACACGTGGTGACGGGCGCCCCGCTGGTGGGCACGCCCCGCTCCACACCATCCAACAGACCGTCATGATCCGTGTCGCGCTCGGTGGGATCCGTCTCGGTGGGATCGCGCGTGCCACTGGCATTCAGGTCCTCGCCGAGGAAGGCGCCCTGGTTCGGCCCATCCAGCAGGCCATCGCAATCCGAGTCCTTCGAGCGAGGATCCGTCTCGGTCGGGTCCACCTGGCCGTTGTGGTTGCGGTCCTCCAGACCATCCAGGAGCCCGTCTCCATCCGTGTCGGAAGTCCTCCAGTCCGTCTCACCCGCGTCGTGCACGCCATTGTGGTTGGCGTCCTCGATGTGGTCCGGAATGCCGTCACCATCGGTGTCCAGGAGGGGACCGCCGCCGCAATCCGCGCCATCCTTGGGGTCCGTCTCACCCGGATCCTTCACCCCATTGCCGTTGAGGTCCTCGGCGCCATCCAGGCACGAGTCACCGTCCGAGTCGGGATTGAGGGGATCCGTCCGGGTGAGCTTGCGCTCGGTGGCGTCCGAGAGCCCATCCCCATCCGTGTCTCGCTTGCGGGGATCCGTTTCACCTGGATCCAGCTTGCCGTTGTGATCGGCGTCTTCCTCGCCGTCCGAGAGCCCATCCCCATCCGTGTCCCGGTTCGCGGGGTCCGTCTCGCCCGGATCCAGCTTGCCGTTGTGATTGCGATCCTCGGTCCCATCCAGGACGCCATCTCCATCCGTGTCGGGATTGGTCGGATTGGTGCGGCTGGACGGATCCTCGTCCGCGACGAAGCTCTTCACGCACTGAGGCAGGGTGTTGAGCGAGGAAGTCCGACCCACCTCCAGACCGTCCCGCAGACCGTCCCCGTCCGAGTCCCAGTTGCCGGGATTCGTCCGTGCGTCCACCGCGTAGACGTTGCCCCACTCCTCCGCGTCCGTCAGACCGTCACAGTCGGAGTCGATCTTCGTGTTGGTGGGAGTCCGGGGACCCGGAGGAGGCCCATACGGAGGCTCCGGAGGAACGGGTTCGGGAGGCTCGGGAGGCGGACACCTCGGATTATTGGGATCCGGGCAGCCGGTGGGGGTGGGAACGACACACGAGGGATCGTTCGGATCCGTGCATCCTGTATCGGGATTGAGTGGCCCGGGTTTGGCACCACCACCATCATCACAACCAATGACAAACGCGGCCAGGGCGGCCGCGAGCATACGGGGAGGGGCTCTCATACACAGCCTCGCGGGTGCAGGGGACCGCGAATCTGGGGATCGGGTTTTCTGTCGCCTAGTGGGTTTTGGGGTGACCTGCCCTCGCGTCCAGGGCCGCTGCCCGTGCGGATACAGAGAACGCCATGAATCCGATGGCTGGTGGGCAGACGCACACGCGCCGTGCACATCCGGAGAGTGCACGCGCGCCGAGGAATTCCTTCATGGCCTGAACACCGGACCGGCGATGCGAAACCCGATCCGATGTAGGTGTCGACAACCGCGCTACGCCACCGACGGCGAGGGCCGGGAGCTGGAGGCCAGTGCACCAAGGACGCCAGAGTCGCCCAGCACCTTGAGCTGACTGCGACCGGCGCCCTGCTTCACCACCCGGACCTGAGCACCAATGCGCTCGGCCAGTCCGGACACGTGGGAGATGATGCCCACCTGGCGGCCCGTGGCCTGGAGCGCGTCGAGCGTGGCCAGCGCCATCTCCAGCGTCTGCGGGTCGAGCGTACCGAAGCCCTCGTCGATGAAGAGCGTGTCCACCTGCGTCGTCTCCGAGGAGAGCGAGGCGAGGCCCAGCGCCAGCGCCAGCGACACGAGGAAACTCTCACCGCCCGAGAGACTGGAGACGGCGCGCACCTCGTCCCCCATGTCCCGGTCCACCACCTGGAGGTCCAGGTCGTAGCCGGGCACACGCATCAGCCGGTAGCGCGGCGCCAGTTCCTCCAGGTGGGCGTTGGCATAATGGAGCAGGGCATCCAGGGTGAGGCTCTGGGCGAACACCTTGAACTTCTTGCCGTCGTGCGAGCCGATGAGCTCGCTGAGCGTGCGCCACACCTCGCTGGCGCGCTCGTGCTCCGCCAGGAGCCGGGCCTGCTCCCCCTGGCGCTGGCGATCCGCGTCGTCCCGCTCGAGCCGGGCCCTCGAGGCCGCCACGGCGTGGAGCCGGGCATCCGTATCCCCGCGCGCCTGTTCGAGCGCCACCGGAGCCGCCTGCTCATCCAGAGCGGGCTTGTCGGAGGACTCGTGCCGTTCACGCCGCACCCGGCGCTCCTCCCACACGGAGACGGACTTCGCGAGCGCTTGCGTGAGGGAGTCCAGGGCGCGCTCCTCGGACTCGCACCACGCGGCGCCTCGCGAGAGCAGGGCGCGAACGGTCTCCAGGGACAGACTCCGCTCCGAGAGCAGGATGTGCAGCGCCGCCTCGGCGCGCTCCCGGGCCTGACGCGCGGCCACTCCGGACGAGGACGCGGCCTCGGTCCGCGCGCTCGCCACCGCCAGCTCCTGGGTCGCCTTCGCGGCGCTGGCACGTTGGGATTCCAGTTCCCGGGAGGCCGTCTCCACCTCGCGAGCGAGTCCCGCGCGCACCTCGGCGGTGGGCCGTCCATCCAACAGCGCCGCACGCGCGGCCCGGGTCTTCTCCAGCTCCGCCTCCAGCCGGGCCACCTCCCGGGTGCACTCCTCCGTCTGGGCGCCGCGCAACTCCACCGTGGCCAGCGCCGGCCCCCGTTTCTCCGTTTCCTCCCGGACGGTGGCCTCCGCCTGACGGAGGAGCGCGTCCTGCTCGTTCCACGCCTTCACCGCCTTCACGCAGCGCGCCTGGAAGGCCACGGCATCGGAGGACAGGGCCTTCTCCCACTGAGCCCAGTCCTTGAACGCGACCGCCAGGGCCGCCTGGAGTTCCTGACGGAGAAGCACCACCTGGTCCAAGTCCCGCTGGCCCAGGGCCTCGTCCTCGGCGTTGCGCCGCAGCGCCTCGTCCGCCTGACGCCAGGCCGTCTCCGCCAGCACCGCGTCCGCGCGCGCGGCGTCCCGGGCCGTCCGGGCGGCCTTCGCCACCTCGGCCCGCTGCTCGGCCAGCTCCTCCTCCGCCTTCAGCGCCTCGGCCCGCGCCCGCGCCTCCGCGAGCGCGGCCACCAACCAGCGCTCGACCTCCGGGTCCTCGATGGACTCGGGAGGCCTCGGCCCCTCGAGCTTCGCGCGGAGTCGGCCCCACGTCTCGCGCTGCGCCCGGCCCCGCTTCGCGGCGGCTTCCCTTCGCTCCTCCGCCTGCACCGCGCGATGAGCCGCGCCCTGGACCCGGGCCAAGGCGGAGGACTCCGTCCGCGTCGCCTCCTGGAGCCGCGCTTCCAACGACTCCACCCGTCCGCGCGACTCCTCGACCAGTCCCTCCAGGGCCAACTCCGCGTGGCCAAGGGGATGCTCCGTCGCGCCACACAGCGGACAGGGCTCCCCCTCGCGCAGGTTCGCCCGGTGCGCCGTGAGCCCCAGCGCATCCCGCGCCCGATCGAACGAGCGCCGGGCTTCCCTCAGTTCGGCGTCTCCCTCGATGCGTCGGGCTTTCGCGGCCTCCGCCTCGGCACTCGCCGTGGATTGCTCCTGTCGAGCCTCGTCCACTTCCCTCGAGGCCTCGCGCTCCGAGTGGATGGACTCGAGAGCACCCCGCCACTCGACGTCCAGATCCTTCAAGAGTTCCTGCCGCGACCGGAGCGCCTCCCGCCGCTGCCTGCGCTCCGCGCCGGAATCCGAGCCCAGTTCGGCCTCGGCCCGGGCCACCCGCGTCTCCGCCTGACTTAGCGCCTCGGCCGCCTCGCGGTGCGCCTTCGCCCGGCGCTCCGCTTCCGCGCGCAGCGGCTCGGCACGCGAGCGCCATGTCTCGAGGGATTCCCGAATCGAGGCGTCCCGTCCCGCCGCGTTCTGGTAGCGCTTGAGCTCTTCTTCCCAGCGCGACCACTCCCGGGCCACCGCTTCCACGGGTTTGCGCTCGTCGCGCCACTCCTGGATCTTCCCCACCCGCTCGAGCGCGAGCGCGTGCTGCCTGTCCAGCGCCGCGAGCACGTCGCGATCCCTCGCCTCGCTCTTCCGGGCGTCCTCCAGCTTGCGCGCCGCGTCCCTCGCCAGTTCATGGGCGCGCTTGAGCTCTCCGTCCAGGGCTTCCGCCACCTCCAACGCCGGACGCGCGTCGGCCTCCGCCTTCCCCGCCGCGTCGCGCCGGGCCTCCGCCGCCGCTCGCGCCGCCTCGCGTGCCTGACTCGCCGTCCGCGCCGCGTCCTCTTCCGCGCGCCGTGCCGTCAGCTCCGCGTCCTTGCGCGCCAGCTCGCGCACGGCCTCGTCCAGGGCCGACACCGGGGCGCGCAGCTCCTCCGCCGCGCGGACCCGCTCCCACTCCTGGCGCCGGGGTTCCGCGGCCCGCACGGCCTCCTCCGCGCGCGCACGTGACTGCTCCGCGTCGCGCTCGTCGGCCAGGTTCTTCGCGCGCGCCTCGTACCAGCGCACCGCTTGATCCGCCCGCGCCAGCACCGCCCGAGCCTCAGTGAGCGCCGCCTCCTCACGCGCGAGCGTGTCCTCCTCCACCCGGCGCGCCTCCTCGGACATCAAGGAGATGGCCGCCACGCCCTGGGCCAGCTTCGCCAGCGCCTCCTGCGCCTCCTTGTGACGCTGGTGCGCGGCGATGGACATGCGGCTGTACACCTCCGTCCCCGTCATCCGCTCCAGCAGCTCCGCGCGCTCCTCGTCCCTGGCGCGCAGGAAGGCGGCGAATTCCCCCTGGGCCAGCAGGGCCGAGCGCCGGAATTGATCGAAGGACAAGCCCAGCCGCTCCTCGATGGCCTTGAGCACCTCGCCCTTCTTGCGTCCGATGGGCGGCCCCAGCCCCGTGGCGGTGAGCTCGGTGAGCTGCATCTCCTGGTCCTGGAGACGGCCCTCGGCGCGGTTGCGAGCCCGGCGCACGGACCAGCGCGCCCGGTACTTGCGGCCATCCTTCCCCAGGAAGTCCACCTCGGCGAAGCCATCCGCCGTCCCGCGCCGCAACAGTCCCCTCACGTCATGGGCGCGCAGCCGCGTGTCCTCGTCCTCCTCCGCCCGGCCCACGGGGACGCCTCGGCCCTCGCCCAAGCGGGGCGTGCGGTCGAAGAGGGCCAGGCACATGGCGTCCAGCACGGTGCTCTTGCCCGCGCCCGTGGCGCCCGTGATGGCGAACAGGCCCATCTTGTCGAGCGGCGGCTTGTCCAGCTCCAGCTCGAACTTCATGAGGCTCGTGAGGTTGCTCCCCCGGATGGCGAGGATCTTCATGACGCGTCCTCCTGCACCTGGGTGAGGAGCAGATGAAAGGCCTCGAGCAGCGCGGATTCGAGCGGCTCGGAGTAGTCCCGGGCGTAGCGGGCCCGGAAGACGTCCTCGGGAGTGCGCTCCTTGAGGGAGGGTCCGGGACGTGCGTCCGCGAGCGCGTGGCCCGAGCCCGTGTAGCGCGGGGTGAGCTTCACCAGCCGCGCGGCCTTGCCCTCCAGGGCGGCCTCCACCTGGCGGCGCAGGGCGGGCTCGGGACGAGGCAGTTCCACGCACACCTCCAAGTAGGGACGCCGCCAGTCGGGCAGACCCTCCTCCGCCGGAGGCAGGGCCTTGAGCGCCTTCACCACGGCGTCCAGCGAGGACTCGCCGCGCTCGGGCACGCGCAGGATCTCCGCCTCGCGGGGCACGGACAGGGACAGCACCGAGCCCAGGCGCTCGCCGTCCAGCTCCACGAGCAGCACCTGGTGGGTGTAGTTCTTCTCGGACAGGGACAGGGGCAGGGGCGAGCCGCTGTAGCGCACGCCCTCGCGGCCTCCCACGCGCTGCGCCTTGTGCAGGTGCCCGAGCGCCGCGTACGCCACGTCCTCGGGAAAGAGGTCCACCGGGAGCGCGTGCTGGTTGCCGCCGAGGATGCGCCGCTCGCTCAACTCGGACAGCTCGGTGCCCACCATGTAGCAATGGCCCATGGCCACGAGCGCCTGTCCCGGCTCGCGCCGCGCCCGCGCGCTCGCCAAGACCTCCGTGTACACCGCGCGCACGCCCTCGATGAGGGGGTCCCCCGCTTCGCCCGGGAGGAAGGGCAGATCCGCGGGCCGCAGGTAGGGGACGGCCGCCACCCACGCGCGCACCTCGCCCCCCGCGTCATGCAGGGGCACCACCAGGCGCTCGAGGTCCACCCCCTCACCGGAGCGCGAGAGCCCGCCCACCACCCGCACATCGAGCGCGGACAGCAGCGGGTGGGGCGCGTCCAGCCGCGCCGCCGAGTCGTGATTGCCGCCAATGACGACGACGTCCAGCTTCGGGCAGCGCCGCCGGGCCTGGGCGACGAAGCGGTACCAGGCCGCCTGGGCCTCGGCACTGGGGTTGGAGGTGTCGAAGATGTCGCCAGCCACCAGCAGCGCATCCACCTTCCGCGCCTCCAACGTGTCGAGCAGCCACGCGAGGAAGGCCGTGTGCTCGGCCTCGCGCGTGGTGTCATACAACGTGTGTCCCAGGTGCCAGTCCGACGTGTGCAGCAGGCGCATCCGTGCGTTCCCCTCCGAAGCGTCGCGAGCGGAAGGAGGGCTCCCTTGCCTGCTCGCACGTTCAGGCAAGCGCAGTGTGCCCATGGACGAGCGCCGTTGCCAACTCCGGAGAGGCGCCCGACGCCTCGCGAGAGGAGCGGGCGTTCGAGCACGAGACGTTGAGCCGTGCGATCCCTCGCCAGGGCGGGCATCATGGCCCGCCGCCTCCCCCTGTCCGCGAGACCCCGAGATGAAGGTTCTGGCCACCCTTTGGTACTGGGCCGTCTTCCTGCTGACCGCGCCGGTGTGCACGGCGGTGGGGGCCACGCTGTGGCTCGTCACCTGGCCGTTCGACCGGAACCGGGCCGTGCTGCACGCCTTCGTGAGCCGTTGGTGCCACACGCTCTACCTGTCGTGGCCGGGCTGGAAGGTGCACATCGAGGGGCGGGAGCTGCTGCCCCCGGGGCCGGCGGTCATCGTCCTCAACCACCAATCCGCCGCGGACATCCTCGTGGCCATGGGGCTGAACCACCCCTACAAGTTCGTCGCCAAGGCGTCGCTCTTCCGCGCGCCCATGGTCGGGTGGCTGATGACGTGGATGGAGTACGTGGCGGTGAAGCGGGGCACGGCCCAGGCCATGGAGCGCATGCTGGGAGACTGCGCCGGGTGGCTGCGGCGCGGCGTGCCCGTGCTCATCTACCCCGAGGGCACCTACTCCCCCACCCGCGAGCCCCTGCCCTTCAAGCGCGGCGCCTTCCAGCTCGCCATCGCGGAGCAGGTGCCCGTGGTGCCCGTGGTGTTGGAGGGCACGCGGGGGATTCTCGGAAGCGACGGCCTCTGGATGGGCCCGAGCGCCCAGGCACGCATGCGGGTGCTGCCTCCAGTACCCGTGGCGTCGTTCGGAGAGGATCCCGTGGCACTCGCCGAGCGCGTGCGCGGCATGTACCTCGACGCGCTCGGGCTGCCCGCCCCATCCGCCGCGGAGCAGGAGCAGCGGGTCGCCTGAGCAATCCTCTATGCTCTCCCCGACCCGCCGCATGGGCCCACACGGAGAGCATGCGAATGAGCGCACCACGGAGAGCAAACCGGAAGGCCTTTCGAAGCGTCATCTGCCTCGTGCTGGTGCTGCTCGGGGCGAGCCTTCCGCTCCCGGCGCTCGCCGACGACCGGTGGCGGATCCAGGGCCGGCTGCTCGATGAGAAGGGAGCACCGGTGGCGAATGCTCCGGTGGTGGCGTTCTGCACCGGAGCGCTGCCGGAGGGGCCCTTCATCGACTGCGGCTTCCCAGGGCTCATGGGCCGCCAGACCCGGACCGGCGCGGACGGTGGATTCAGCCTCGAGCGGCTTCCCCCCGCCATCTACTCGCTCTACTCCGCGCTCGAGGCCCCCGGGCAAGGTGTCACCGCCGAGGCGTCGCTCGCGATCCAGCTCCGCCAGACCCAGGAGGGACTCGAGCTGCGGTTGAAGCGCCGGGTGCCCGCGCCCCGCGAGGACGAGCCGCGCAAGAGCGAGGAGGGATGGGAGCTGCAGGCCCTCTCGGGGCAGGTGGTGGACAGCACGGGTGCGCCCATCCGGCATGTCAGGGTGCGCGCCGAGCTGGACGGCCCTCCCGAGAGGTCCCGGGAGAAGTACGGGAGCGGCTACGCCATCTCGGAGGACTTCGGACGCTTCAAGATCCAGGGTCTGCGCGAAGGGACCTACCGGCTGGAGGTGAGCGCGGAAGGCTTCCTCACCCAGAAGACGGTCGTCCGCACGAGCGATGAACCCCGCACCTTCCAGTTGAAGCGCGGCGGACTCGTGCGCGGCCGGGCGGTGAAGCCCGATGGCTCCGCCGTGGAGAAGCTGAACAGTGACTGCCGGGAGGGCTACAGGAGCCGTCTCCCCGAGGGGCGCTTCGAGGTCTTCACCTACGACGAGAGTGGCGCGATGCGCCTGTGCCTCTCGGCGCCGGGAATGGCCCGTGTCCAGCGCCAGCTCACCCTCCCTCCGGAGCAGGTGCTCGAGCTGGGAGATGTCCGGATGGAGCCCGCCCGTCCCATGAAGGTCCGCGTCACCGACCTGAGAACCGGCGCACCGGTGCCATGGGCGAAGGTCACCGTGGTCGGCGCGGAGCCATCGGCGAGGCCTCTCCTGACACTGGATGATGGTGGGGCGAGGATCGAGGAGCTTCCCGACATGGCGCTCGACCTGGACGTGGCCGCCTCGGGATACAAGGACGCGCGGGTACATGTCCGGAAGGGACAGACCGAGGTCCCGGTGGCCCTGGACCCGGGCCTGGTACTGGCCGGCAGGGCCCTGACCGCGGAGGGACAACCTGACATCGGCACGGTCAGCGCGCACTGCGGCGAGGGAGTACACACCTCGGGGCAGGTCGACCCCGAGGGCCGGTTCCGGTTGACGGGGCTCCGGGAGGGACTCTGCACCGTCTCCTTCCAGCTCATCTCCTCGCCCCTGCCGACGTTCGAATACACGCGGCGGCTCTGGCTGGATGGCCACCAGCCGCCAGCCCTGGAGTTCCGCGCTCCACCCAAGGCGCGCCATTCCGTCCACCTCCGCTTCCAAGGCACGGGAAAACCCCGCCGCGCCCTGCTCTTCGCGGAGGAGCTGCCCCAGCAGACGGACCTGCGGACGCTGCTCCTTCAGGTGGGTCCCGTCGCCGCCTCCTGGATGCCCGAGACCAACGGGTGGCGCGTCGGAAGGCGCGAGGAGAATGGCTTCCGCTTCGAGAGACTCGGTGCTGGCCACTACACCCTGGTGGTGGAGCTTCCCGAGGGAGTCTTCCGCGTCCCGCTCACGATGGGCGAGGAAGAGCAAACCGTCACGGTGGAGATTCCCTCCGAACTCCTACCGCTCCCCCAATAGAATCCAAAGCGGGCCCTGCCTCGATGGGCAGGGCCCGCTCCGCCGCGACCCCTGTCAGGATTCAGGAGTGAGCGGCACACCAGCTCAGAAGTTGGCGCAGCCAGCGCACTGCACGGTGCCACTGGTCACGTCGACACAGGCGCCCGCGGTGCCGCTGGCGATGCCACAGGTGCCGGAGCAATCGGCCGTCGGGCAGACGAAGGTGCTGCCACAACCCAGGCTGAAGGAACGGATGGAGAGCACGCCCGCGAGGCCGCCCGCCGCGGAGCCACAGTTGATGGCCACGCGGAGCGTCCAGTTATTACAGCCCGCGGCGTCATAGAAGAAGCACTGCTCGGTGGTTCCCGCCGGGGACATGTCCGAGCTGGCACACTGCGAGCGCGTCGCGGCCACGTAGGCGTCAAACTCCTCCGTCGTCCGGTAGGCCCGCGCCACGCCCGTCTTCTCGCTCTCGGCATCCACGATGATGGAGACCTTCCCCTCGACCTTCGACAGCTCGGTCATGGGGTAGAGCGCGCCATCCAGCAGCACACGCATGTCCGACAGCTTGGGCTGGGAACCGCCCGTCATCTTCACCTGGCTCACCTCCACCTTGCTCTCGGTGGCCTTGAGCTGAACGGAGCCGGCCTTGTCATCGGACGCCTGCGCCTGAAAAGCAGACACCATCATTCCCACGACGAGGGAAGCACCCAAGAACATGCTCTTCTTCATTTTGGATTCTCCTGTCTTGACCTTGACTGAATCCGGTAGAGACAGACAGCAGGTCCGTCCCCCCGGAACGCCCGCATCGTGTGGGCGGCACTGGCAAGCATTGTCTGACCCAGCGCGCAATCGCGTGGGTACGACTGTCCCAGCCCCCCTCCTCGACAACAGGCTGGATGCTTTATCCAATACCGCTCACATACACGTCAAGTGCGATTTCACTTACCTGTGAGTGAAATCCGGATTCCATTCCTCATTCAAAAGAAGCCACATTCCTGGAAACCAAGATTGTGATGGTTCTCCACGTCCGATGGGGGTTCCTGTCCGTTACTTCTTGCAGAGGTAGTTGTGGTTCTCGCTCTGGACGCTGGAGATGAGCGAGGGGTCGCACGCGTTGAGGACGTAGTTGTAGCGGATGGCCATGGCGGCGGGCCGCTCCACGCAGAAGCCGGTGCCCACGGCGCACTTATAGGCAGTCAGGTACTCGTAGCGGTAGCTGCCGCTGGAGACGTTCGTGCACGCGCCCGTGCTCGCCGCCTGCACCCGGTAGCCACAGCTGGAGTTCTGCCAGACGCGCACGAGCGGATCATTGATGATGAGCGTCGGGCACTGCATCGACGACAGCACCCACTGCCCGTTGGAACAGAGCTTGAACCACTTGAACCAGATGGACCGGGAATAGGGCATGACGGAGTAGCGCCACTGCTCACCCGTCAATTCGTCCCGGGTCAAGTAAGTGTTGCTGCCGACCTGCTCCGCCTTGAGTTCCTTCAGGACGATGCCCTGCGACTCGTCGAGGACGTGCAGCACTCCCGCCTGACGATCCAGCGCACCAATCAAGTCATCGACCTTGCGGGGCTGCTCCTGCTCGGCGGCCTGGGCGACGGAGTTCAAGGACTGGCTCTCCACCTCCTCCTGCACGGTCCCACCACAGCCAACGCCCAACGCCAGGAAGCCCATCATGGTGATACGTCCGAAGATGCGATTCATCATTGTTTTCCCTCGAGGTTTGAAAGCGGCTTCCCCGGTTGTGCACGGCATGTGCCACAAACAGGAAAACCCGCTCTCCCCTCGAAAATCGATGAATGGAGATTTGGAAGACCGCCACGGGTAGCCCCCCGCACCACAGTGAACGGGCTCCCGTGTTGTCCAAACGGCTACGGCCGCCGCGACGACCATGGAGACGGGTGGCTCATTGAACTCCAGCCCTCGAATGCCAAACAGTTGGACGGACTCATGAGTGCTCAGGCCCACGAGGATTTCCTCAAGCAAGACGAGGCCTGAGCGATCTGGAGTATTACTCCGGAGAACCGCTCGTCGACGTGGGGCGCCAGAAGTACGTGGTGCCCTCGGCCCCCGCCACGGTGAGCCGCTGGAAGCCCAGACGCTCATAGAAACACAGCGCCCGGGTATTGCCGTTCGCCGTACCCAGATGCACGGAGGGCGCACCGGCGGCGGCCGCCGCGGCGAGGAAGGTCTCCACGAGGCGCCGTCCGAACCCAGCCCCCTGTACATGGGGAAGCAGGTCGACATGCAGATGCGCCGGGTGGGGAGCCAACTCCGGCGCGAGCATCCACTCGGGATGATGCAGCGTGGCGATCAGCCGTTCATTCGCGGTGCGTGCTGGCTCGACCGGACGGGGATAACGCGCGGCCACGCATGGCAGCCACCGGGAGCGCCAGGCCTCCACGAATGACGGCGTGTCGGCCGTGCCAAGCACATACCCGACCGCGCGTCCGCCCTCATCGAGCACGAACGCCAGTCCCGGTTCGAGCTCGAGGTAGGGACCCGCGTAGATGTCGGGGAGCAGCTCGTCGCTCAGGTAGTGGCCCCGGGCGTCCTGACCGGCCGCGCCCGTGCGAACACAGATGTCATACACGGCGTCCCGATCGCTCGGGTGGTAGGGACGAAGATGCATGGACGGGCTCATGTCCGCCGAGCCTAACCGCGCGAGCGAGCAAGCCGAGCGGGCGCCTTCTGTCCGTCAGCCAACTCACGCTCGCCGGGGGTTTGCCCAGCCCCTTGGATGAGGATAGATTCAGTGAATGAGGAATCGCTCACCCCGAGACCCGGGCATGAAGACGCTTCGGGAACGCCTGCGCGAGGAGACGGAACAAACCCTCCTGGAAGCGGGCGAGCAGGTCTTCGCCGAGCAGGGGGTGTTGGGCACGCGGGTCGAGGACATCTCGAAGCGAGCGGGCGTGGCCGTGGGCACGCTCTACAACTACTTCGAGGATCGCGAGGAACTGCTCGCCGCGCTCATGGCCCGCCGCCGCGCGGAGCTCGTGAAGACGCTGGACGAGGTGAGCGAAGGGGCCCGGGGCAAGCCCTGGCATGAGGAGTTCGAGGACTTCCTGCGCGCGACGCTCACCCACCTGGAGCGGCATCGGCGCTTCTTCGCCATCCTGATCCAGGGCGAGCTGCTCCCCCCCAGCCGCCCGGACGCGGCCACGAATGAGACGACCGGCTCGGGGCTCGACGACGTCTACGCGTGCGTGGAGCGACTCGTGCGGCGCGGCGTGGCCGAGGGAGCGCTGAAGGCCGTGTTCGCGGACCTCTACCCGGCGCTGCTGCTCGGGATGCTCCGCTCCGCCATCGTCCATGACCGGTACACGGACACGCCCGCTCCGCTCATTTCACTGCTGGAACCCTTTCGCGACTTCTTCCTGAAGGGGGCGGGGAAGGAGCGCTGAGTCGCGAGCCCGCGGTCGCCCCCATGTTCATCAAGGGAGTCTCCCACCATGCAATCCAGTGACTACAACCCCTTGTCGTCCACAGTGCAGGCCGATCCCTACCCCTATTACGCAGCGCTCCGAGAGAATACCCCCATCTACTTCAACGAGCAGTTCGGCTGGTACATCGTCAGTCGCTACGAGGATGTCGTCGCGATCACGAAGAACCCGGCGGTCTTCTCCTCCGCCCGCGCCATCGTGGGGCCAGAGAAGCTCGACGAGGCCGCGAAGGTGGCGCCTGAGGCCCTGCGCGCCTTCCGCCGAGGCGTGCTCATCAGCGAGGACCCGCCCACCCACACGAAGACACGCGGCCTGGTGACGCGGGCCTTCACGCCCAAGCGAATCTCCGAGATGGAGCCGCGCATCCGGCAGCTCGCCCGCGAACTCATCTCCCAGCTGCCACGCTCGGGCGAGTTCGATCTCATCAAAGAACTGGCGGAGCCGCTGCCCGTCATCGTCATCGCGGAGATGCTGGGGGTGGAGCCGCAACGGCGGCACGATTTCAAGCGCTGGTCCGATGACGCCCTCGCCACCTCCTTCGCGCTGGCCAAGGGCTCGGAGCTGTCCGGCATCGAGCGCGGCACCCGCGAGCTGAGTGACTACATGAAACAGGCCCTCGAGGCACGCCGCCAGCAGCCCCGGGAGGATCTCATCCAGGCGCTGCTGGACAACGGCGTGCGCGAGGGCGTGCTCTCCGTGAGCGACGCGGTCGACTTCTGCCGGCTCTTGCTCGTGGCGGGCAACGAGACCACCACCAACCTGCTCGGCAATGGCATGCGCGCGCTGCTCAGCCATCCGGATCAACAAGACCGGCTCATCCGCGAGCCCACGCTGATTCCCAACGCGGTGGAGGAGATGCTTCGCTACGACTCGGCCGCGCAGGCGCTCTTCCGGAAGACGACGCAGGAAGTGGTGGTGGCCGGAACGCGCATCCCCGCCGGGGCGAGCGTCCTGTTGCTCTTCGGCTCCGCCAACCGTGACCCGCGCAAGTTCCAGGAGCCGGATCGTTTCGACGTGACTCGCAACGTCGCGGGACAGGTCGCGTTCGGCCATGGCATCCACTTCTGCCTCGGGGCCCCCCTGGCGCGGCTGGAGGCCAAGGTGGTGCTGGAGGAACTGCTCACGCCTGAGCGGCGGCTCTCCCTCGTCCCGGGCCAGCACTGGGAGGCCCTGGAGCACTTCGCCATCCGGGGCCTCAAGTCCTTGCGGGTCCGCGTGGAGCCCGCCGCGGGGGCTCGCGCGAGCGCATAGGCGGGCTCGGGTAGGACAGTGCTCTGGTACCATCTCCGCAAGAGCGGTGCGGAGGTGCCCCGATGAGCAGGTGGAAGAAAGCGGTGCGGCTCGTTTGCTGGGTCGGGCTCGCTGTCGTCGCGGCGGGATTGCTCATCGCACTGAACCTCGGTGCGCTGGTTCGTTTCGCGATGACTCCGGGTGTTCCATTCGATGCCGAAACGTCGCCGCCCGCACCGGACTACGCGAGCCCCCTGCACTGGAGCGCGCTCCCGGAGCGCGAAGACTCCGCGGATCGCTCGCCGACCGGCGCTCCCTCGGTTGATCAACTCCACGCCGCGGTGGACGTCTTCTACGTCCACCCGACGTCCTATGTCGGCGGTCGCTGGAACGCTCCGACCGACAACGCATCGCTCAACGAGGCCACCGATCGCGTTGCGACGGGAATACAGGCCTCCGCGTTCAACGGCTGTTGCGCGGTGTACGCACCGAGGTATCGGCAGGCCAATGGCACGGCGTTCACTCATCCCTCCGCGGAAGGGGACCGGGCGATCGATCTGGCGTACGACGATGTCCGGAGAGCCTTCGACGCATTCAACTCGAGACGCGGAGCCGGGCGGCCGTTCATCCTCGCCGCGCACAGCCAGGGAACCGTGATGGCGGAGCGACTGCTGCATGAGACAATCTCAGGCACCCCACTTCGAAACCAGCTCGTCGCGGCCTATCTGATTGGAGGCCGGGTCACCGTGGCGGGTCTTCGCGAGCGAGCTTCCGATGTGGCGGCATGCCGCGCGGTAGATGACATTCACTGTGCCGTCGCGTGGAATGCAAGGGGGCCGGAGCATGTGCCGACCGAGCACGAGTTGCACCGGACGGATGCCCGCGAACGCCTGTGCACGAACCCCTTGTCCTGGCGAATCGACGGTACTTCCGCGTCGGCGGAGCTGAACCTGGGCGCGGTGTTCCTGGAGAGTGACGACTCCGCGCCGCGCGTGGCGTTCGCGGACGCCAGGTGCGTGGATGGCACGCTCATCGTTTCCCACATCGGCGCCGCTCCTCGCGATGTGCCAAGCCGCATCCTCGATCACGTGATGGGCAACGGGAACTACCACCCCATCGAGTACCAACTCTTCTTCATGAACCTGAGGCAGAACGCTCTCGCGCGCGTGGCCGCATTCGCCGTGGCGCCCAGATAGCCACGGAAAGGGTATCCCTCCATCAAAGCAGGCGGTCGGTCGCCTCGTCGGCATTCCCGCCGAAGAACGCGTCGAGCACCCGCTGGAACACCGGCTGCGACGGGTCGGCGCGGAGGAACAGCGTCATCGACGAGCGGAGCTTCTGCGCGTCGATGCCGCCAAAGATAGCCTCCGCGGAGGGCACGGAAGTGCCGGCCACGACGCCCGCGCACTCGACGAGGCGCGGCCCCAGCGTCGGATGCGCGAGGTAGGCCCGTGCCTCGTCGAGCGAGGAGATCGCGTACCGCCGCGCCATGGGGCTACGGCCGAGACCGGCGATCTGAGGGAACACGAACCACATCCAATGCGAGGTCTTGCGTCCACGGCGCAGCTCGGCGAGGGCCCGGTCATAGGTGCCGCCCTCATCCTGGGCGAGCACGAATCGGGCGAGGTCGTGGGGGTCGTCGTTCATCCCCGTGACGCTACGCGCATATAAATGAGAGGAACAGGGGCCGCATGGAATGAACCCCTTCCAGATGTTCTTGGATCCGGGACTGACGCGCTTGCCTGCTCATGGCTGGATGGCGTTCGGCTCGGGGTCCTCTACCTTCACGGGCACGTAGCACTTGCCTTCGTACTCGGCTGTTCCACGAGGACATGGAGCGTTCTTGGTGTGCTGAACCCAGCAACCTCCCCGGATTTCCACCTCCGTGCCTTCGAGACAAGGCGCTCTGCGCTGCCCCTTGAAGAGCTTCTGAGGCATCGGATAGGCGATGGCGGGGAAATCGCCGCTCTTGCCATTGATGAAGGACGTGGGCTCCTCCGGCAGCCAAGGAATCTCCTCATCGTGCGGGAGTCGCGCCTGGGAAAGCTCGGACGAGCCCCGCTGGAGCATCAGCGCGAGGCCCGCCACGAGCACGAGCCCCACCCCCGCGAATCCCCAGCACGCCCTCCCGTGACGTGCGCGGACGGAAGACTTCCGCGCGAAGCGCACCTGGCCATCTCCCCGCGCGTCCAAGCTGGCAAGGGCGTCCGACACGCGAATGGCCCCCAGGGTCAGTTCGTGCGGGGTCGGCCCTGGGGAGTGGGAGGACGACTCGACATCCACGACGAGCACGCCAGGGTCTGGGAAGTTCGTGGTCCGCAGACTCCAGGGCGTGGGCAGGCGCCAGTCCTCGCCACTCGCCGGAATCACCGCCAACGCGGGCTCTCCCGTTTCAAGGTGGTGTGCCTCATGAAGTCGGCACTCATCCTCGGGGACGTCCGGGTAACGCGCACCGAGCTGATACGGGCCGATGCGCTGGCCCTTCCATTCCCGTTCGTCACTCATGTTCATGCCTCCTGACGTCTTGGCTTCCTACTCCGCATGTCGGGCGGCTGTATAGACCCAAAAGGTCAAGGTGGACAGTGACCTTTTTCAGGGACAGAAGCGCCGTGTCCAACGGTGCATTTCCTCCCTGGTGGGAAGGGTGAAGGCCACGGCGCGGGTGGCATCCTTGTCACGAAACAACGGTGCGTCGAGGCGGCGCCCTTCGTATTCGAAGTTGTAGCCCCCGTGTCGTCGCAGTGCTCCTCCAGATCGACGCCACAGGCCGCTCGCCAGCGCCGTTCGAGCATCTTCTCGTGGATGTGCTCCCAACCCTTGTCATCAAGAGGCTGCCAGTCACCATTGGGCTCAATCAACCCGGCCCATGGATGCCCTGGCGGCAGCTAAACGCCGCCGTCGATCAAATCAGTACCCATCCCGAGGTCTCCCACCGGCCCGTGGAGCCATCACAAGCTGATGTACCCCTCCATGTAGAGCACCGCCTGTCCGGCGATGCCCACGCGCTCGCCGCGGTCCTCGCACTGGAGCACGCCGCCTCGCGCGGACACCTGGTGCGCGAGCAGCTTCGACTTGCCCAGTTCTCGCGCCCAGTAGGGCACCAGCGTGCAATGCGCCGAGCCCGTCACCGGATCCTCCGGCACGCCCACGCGCGGCGCGAAGAAGCGCGAGACAAAGTCCGCCTCCGTCCCCCTCGCCGTGGCCGCTACCGCGAAGACGTCCAGCGCGGCGAGTCTGGCCATATCCGGGGTGAGCGCCCGCACCTGATCCTCGCTGTCGAAGACGGCCACCAGGTCGCGCGACACCCAGGTCTCCCGGGGCTCAGCGCCCAGGGCCTCCGCGAGTCCTTCCGGCGGAGCGCACGGCTCGGGCGGACGCGAGGGGAAGTCCATCTCCATCCACCCATCCTCGCCCTGTGTCACCACCAGCGGCCCCGAGCGCGAGTTGAACTGCGCCCGCTCCAGCCCCGGCGCCAGCCGCGTGAAGAGGATGTAGGCCGAGGCCAGCGTGGCATGGCCACACAGGTCCACCTCCTGCGAGGGGGTGAACCAGCGGATCTGCCAGCCGCGCACCTCGTCGCGCAGCACGAAGGCCGTCTCGGAGAGGTTGTTCTCCAGGGCGATGGCCTGGAGCATTTCATCCGGCAGCCACGTGTCGAGTGGGCACACCGCGGCGGGGTTACCTCCGAAGACCTGAGAGGAGAAGGCGTCGACCTGGTACAGGCGCAGGCGGGTGGACATGGGCGGCTCCTGGCCTGGTTACTTGGAGGACTGCGTGAGGGCGCTGGCGAACTGCATGGCGTAGTTGATCTCCAGCCCGCCATCCACCACCAGCGTCTGGCCATTCACATACGAGGAGCCCTCGGAGCACAGCCACTCGATGGCCTTGGCGATGTCGTCTCCCCCGGCCACGTGGCCCGCGGGCACGCTGTCGCGCACCTTGGCCTCGAGCGCTTCCCAGGCCTCGCCCATGTAGAAGCGGCTGGAGTCGGTGTCGATGTAGCCCGGGTTGACGGCGTTGACGCGGATGCCGCTCGAGGCCAGCTCGGCGGCCAGGTACTTCACCAGGATTTCCATGGCGCCCTTCATGGCGCCGAGCAGCCCGTGGAGGGGCAGCGGCATGCGCGAGTCCATGCCGGACACCATGACGATGCGGCCCTTGCGGCCCTCCATCAAGGGCGCGCTGCGCTGGGCGCCCAGGAGGAAGCTCTTCACGGTGACGTTGAAGGTCTTGTCCATCTGGTGCAGCTTCGTCTGCATCAGCGGCGCGAAGGCGGTGGAGGCGGCGTTGGCCACGAAGACATCCAGCCCGCCGAAGTCCTGCTGCACCAGGTCGAAGGCGGCATGGAGGCTGGCCGGCTCGAGCTGATCCGCGATGACCGTGCGGCAGCGGCGGCCCAGTGCCTCCACCTCGGTGACCAGCGAGGCGGCGGCCTCGGCGTCGCGCCGATAGGTGGACACGATGTCATAGCCCGCTTTCGCGAGCCGCAGGGACAACGCGCGGCCCACGCCTCGCGAGCCACCGGTGATGAGCGCCACGGGTGCATTGGTCATGCGCCGGGGCATAGCACCTTCCCGCCCCGGGAGTAGAGTGCGCCGCCATGGGCATGTCTCCTCGTTGGCTCTATCTGCACGGCTTCGCCTCCGGTCCCGAGTCCGCCAAGGGCGTGGCGCTCGCTGGACACTACGCCCGCAAGGGCATCCACCTGGAGCGGTTGAACCTGCGCCAGCCGTCGCTCGAGCACCTGAGCCTGAGCGCGATGATGCGCACGGTGCGCGAAGCGGTGGGCGGAGAGAGGGATAGGGCGGTCGTCTTCGGCTCCAGTCTGGGCGGACTCACGGCGTGCCGCGTCGCGGAGGAGGACGCGCGGGTGTGCGCGCTGGTGCTGCTCGCGCCCGCCCTGCGGGCCTCGGAGCAGATGCGACGCAACGTGGGCGAGGAAGGTCTGCGCCAGTGGCGGGAATCCGGGTGGTTGGGAACGCGGGACTACGCGGAGAAGCGCGAGACCCGGGTGCACTTCGATTTCATCCGGGATCTCGACGCCATCGAGGCGCGCTCGGAGGGATGGCCGGACGTGCGCGTGCCCACGCTCCTCATCCACGGGCGCCAGGACACCACCACCGATATCCGCTACTCGCGCGAATGGGCCCGGGGCAAGGGCCATGTCCGCTTCGTGGAGGTCGAGGATGGTCATGAGCTGGTGGCCTCGCTCGAGCGCATCGCGACCGAGGCGGATGACTTCCTGAAACCCTTCCTCGGCGGCCTGACAGGATAGTAGCCAGGCGCTCGCGGTCGCTTGCCGTCCGGGAAATGAGGGGCTTGCATACCCGTTGCAGCCCCCACGATGCGCAAACCCAATCGATTGTTGTCTGTTTCCAGCTTGATGGGTGTCTTGCTCGCCGCCGCGTGTGGCGGACCCTCCGAGTCCTCTTCCGCTCCCTCGCCCGCCCCCTCCGCGTCCGAGCTTCCCCCCATCTCGGGCGAGACAGGCACGGCGCCCGCCCCCAGCATTCCCCTGGAAGAGGTGGCGGATGAAGAGGTGGGCACCCCCGCCGAGTCCGCCATCGTCGTGAATGACTGCCGCGTGCTGACGACGCAAGGCACGTCCGCCAGTGGTGACGATGGCGACGGCAGCGTGGCCGCCAATACCCAGGACGACAACATGAGCACGCGCTGGAGCGCGCTGGGCAAGGGTGTGTGGCTCACGCTCGACCTGGGCAGCGCCCAATCCCTCTCCGGTGCCGCCGTCGCCTGGCACCAGGGCACGACACGCCAGAACCAGTTCACGCTCTCCACCTCCACGGATGGCACCACCTTCACCCAGGCCTACTCGGGCACGAGCGCCCTGACGAGCGCGGCCCAGACGTATCCCTTCACCTCCGCGCGAGCGGCCCGCTACGTGCGCATCACCGTCAATGGCAACACCGTCAATGACTGGGGCTCCATCGCCGAGGCGCGCGCCTGTGGCGAGGGAGGCGCCACCACGCCCCCGCCCTCCTCGGCGGACTCGGGCCCGGTGCTGCCCCGCCAGCCGTACCTGCAGAGCGTGGGCACCACGAGCGCCATCGTGGCCTTCCGCACCAGCGCGTCCTGCTCGCCCCTGGTCCGCTTTGGCGAGGGCTCCGACGTGTCGCGCACGGCCACGGCCTCGGCGGCGGGCTGGCAGCACGCGGTGAAGCTGCAAGGACTGTCGCCGGGCCGCACGTACAGCTACGTGGTCGAGGCCTGCGGCTCCACCACGGGTGTGCGCACCTTCCAGAGCGCCTCCGGCCCCGGCACGTCGCGCGTGCACTTCACCGCCATGGGCGACTTCGGCACGGGCGGCTCGCTGCAGTCCAAGGTGCTCGGCCTGCTCGGGCAGTCCTCGCGCGCGGGTGAATTCCTGCTCACGCTCGGCGACAACGCCTACTCCTCCGGCACCGAGGCGGAGTTCCAGAGCAACATGTTCAAGCCCATGGCGGCCCTGCTGCGCAACACGCCCCTGTTCACCACCCCGGGCAACCACGAGTACATCACCCAGAACGCCAAGCCCTACCTGGACAACTTCTACCTGCCCACCAACAACCCGGCGGGCAGCGAGCGCTATTACTCCTTCGATTGGGGTCCGGTGCACTTCGTGTCGCTCGACTCCAACTGCCTGAGCTACCCGACGGCGGAGTGCACCAAGGCGCTGCAGCAGGAGTGGGTGAAGAAGGACCTGGCGGCCACCACCCGGCCCTGGAAGATCGCCTTCTTCCACCACCCCCTGTGGTCCAGCGGCGAGCACGGCTCGAGCACGTCCATGCGCAACGCGTTCGCCTCCATCTTCGAGCAGTATGGGGTGGACCTGGTGCTCACCGGGCATGACCACAACTACGAGCGCTCCAAGACGATGAGCGGCAACGCGGTGGCGGCCTCGGGCACGCGCGGCATCCCCTACCTGGTGGTGGGCAGCGGAGGCGCCACGCTGCGACCCTTCGGGACCTCGCAGCCGAGCTGGTCCGCCTTCCGCGACAACACCAACGTGGGCTACCTCGACGTGACGGTGGACGGCGGCACGCTGACGGCGAAGTTCATCAGCTCCAGCAACTCCGTGCGCGACAGCCTCACGCTCACCAAGACGGTGGCCAGCGCCACGGCGGTTCCCCAGGCGCTCGCGGCGCAGCCGGACACGAACATGCCTCCGGGCCCCGTGTACGACCCCACGCGCGCGCCCGACTTCCTCCGGCCCGCCTTCGTGCCGCCCGCGGACACGCTGGAGTCGGTGGCGGACGCGCCCGAGCCCGCACACGGCTTCGCCCACGACGTGCCCTGACGCGCTTGCCGATTGGCAGGCCGTCCAGAGACGGAGAGGATGCGGCCCATGAACCGCATGCACTGGCTGGACGCGCTGTCCGCGAGACTCGTGGCGGCGCGCCGGCCCCGCTTCTTCGAGGAGGGATGGGGCTCGTCCGCGCTCCTGGAGAAGCTCTCCCGGGCGCCCCACGGCTTCGCCTTCCCCGAGTTGCACGACGTGGCGATGAGCCCGCCACGGCGAGAGGGACACCTGCTCGTCCAGGAGGGCCGCTTCCCCAGTCCCGCGGCGGTGGGCTCGCTGCCCGAGGCCTGCGCGCAGGCGCGCTTCCAACTGCTGCTGCCCCACGCCGCGGGTCCCCTGCCCCCGGTGTGTGTCTTCCTGGCGTCCTCGGGGGACGAGGGCTTCGGCTTGCGGCGATTCATCGCCGGGAAGCTGGCCCGCTCGGGCGTGGGCGCGCTGCTGTTGGAGAATCCCTACTACGGCGCGCGCCGTCCGCCCGGGCAGGTGGGTCCGGCGGTGCGCACCGTAGCGGAGTTGATGCTCATGTTCCGCGCCACGGCGGTGGAGGCGACGGCGCTGCTCGGGTGGCTGCTCGCGCGAGGACACCCCAAGGTGGGCATCTCCGGCTACAGCATGGGTGGCAGCATCGCCGCCTACGCCGCCGCGATGTTTCCCCTGCCCGTGGCCGTCATCCCCCTGGCCGTGGCCGACTCCGCGTCCCCCGTCTTCACCGAGGGCGTGCTGTCCGCCGTGCCGGATTGGGAGGTCCTGGGCCGTCCGCTCGGGAGCCCCGAGGCGGCACGCCAGCGGCTGGCCGAAGTGCTCTCCGCGGCGTCCACCACCGCGCTGCCGCCCCTGTCCCAGCCCCGCCGCGCCATCCTCATGGCCGCGCGCCAGGATGGCTTCGTCCCCGCGTCCTCCACCCTGCGCCTGCTCAAGCACTGGCGAGGCGCGGAGCTGCGCTACCTGCCCGGGGGGCACCTGAGCGCCTTCGTCACCGGCCGCGGCGCCATCGTCCAAACCATCCTCGAGGTCTTCTCCCGGGTCGACCCCCTCCAGATTCCCTCGGAGGAGCCACCTCCAGGCCCGGGGTGATCAGCCGCCCCGGCCCCGGCCACTCCCCTGCCCCTGGCCCTGACCCTGCCACTCCCGGGGGCGGCCCCGCTGCCACTCCTCGCGCCGCATCTCGTCGTATTGGGTCCGCTGCGACTCGTCGAGGAGCGCCTTCACCTCGGTGTCCGTCTGCTCGCGCAGCTGGCGCATCTCCTGCCGCACGTCCCGGAAGGACTTGTCTCCGGACTGCATCGAATCGAAGAGCGCCTGACGCTTGGCGTTCTCGTCATCCAGGCGGCGCGTCAAGTCCCGCTCCTGGCTGGAGCTCAACCGCGCCTCAGAGGCGAAGCGGCGCACGCGCTCGGCCCGCTGCGTCTGCGTCTGCGCCTGGTCCTGCACGACGCGCTGCTGCCGCTGCTCGCGCTGCGCGGTGCGCATCTCGTCCTGCACCGAGACCAGCATGTCCTTGAAGTACTGCCGCCCGCCCTCGGAGTGCAGCGTCTGGCCCGTGCTCAGGCCCCGCACCTCCGCGCGCAACTGCTCCACCTCCGTGGCCAGCGCCGCCGGAGCGCCCGCGCCCCCCGCGGCGCCACCCGGGCGCTGTTCGAGCAACATCATCCGCTTGGACAGGCTCAGCGCGTTGTCCTCGAGCAGCTTGACGCGCCCTTCCAGCTCCTCCACCAGTTCCTCCACCTCCGGAGCCATGGCCGCCTGGGCAGGTTGGGAGGGAGGCGGGGGCTGTACCGCTGGCTCCCCTCGAGGGCCCCAGAGAGCCACGCCGAGCGCCAGGAGGGAAACACCGAGGGAAGCAGGGCCAAGAAACCGGTTCATAGTTCCTTCCAGACGGGGGAGCGCGTCCCGTATTCGACGCGCCTGGATACCCGCCCCAACAACCGGGCGTCCAATAAGTTAAAGGGCGCCCATGCGACTGTCCGCCCTCGCGCTCCTGACCCTTCCCCTGTTGCTGACCCACTGCGCCCACAAGGGCCCCACCCCGGCCAGGGGACCCGCCCCCGTGGTCTCCACCTCGGGAGGCCCTGTCCAGGGCCTCGCGTATGAGGACGGCAGTGCCGCCTTCCTCGGCATCCCCTTCGCGGCGCCCCCCACCGGTGCCCGCCGCTGGCGTGCCCCGGAGCCCGCCGAGCCGTGGAACACCCCGCGTGACGCCACCCGCTTCGGCGCCAGCTGCCCCCAGGTGGACTTCCAGAATGGCGAGCCGGTGGAGGACACGAGCGAGGACTGCCTGTCCCTCAACGTGTGGACGCCCTCGCTCCAGCCCCAGGCCCCCCTGCCGGTCATGGTCTACATCCACGGCGGTGGCTTCACCATGGGTGCCTCCAGCCAGGAGCTGTACGACGGCTACGCGCTGGCCCAGGCGGGCGTGGTGGTGGTGAGCATGAACTACCGGCTCGGCGCGCTGGGCTTCCTCGGACACCCCGCGCTCGGCGCCGAGAGCTCCACCCAGAGCTCGGGCAACTACGGCCTCATGGATCAGCGGCTCGCGCTCGAGTGGGTGCGTGACAACGCCGCCCGCTTCGGAGGGGACGCATCCAACGTCACCCTCTTCGGCGAATCCGCGGGCGCCATCTCCGCGTGCCTGCAGATGCTCTCGCCGGCCGCCAAGGGCCTCTTCCACCGGCTCATCGCCGAGAGCGGCACCTGCTACCTGGGTTCCACGCCCCTGCATGACCCGGGCACGCCCGACCGGGAGGACAGCGCCGAGGAGCGCGGCATCCGCTTCGCCCGGGAAGCGGGCTGCACCGAGGGCGACATCGCCGCGTGCCTGCGCACCCGGACGCCCGAGCAGATCCTCACCGCGAGCGGTGTCGCGCTCGATCTGCTCCGGCCGCACGTGGGCTTCGGTCCGGTGGCGGATGGAGCGGTGATTCCCCAGGCGCCCGCCCAGCTCCTCGCCGAGGGCCAGTACCACCGGGTGCCGGTGCTGCTCGGCAGCAACAAGGACGAGGGCACCCTCTTCACCCTCAAGGCGAAGATCAAGAGCCCGGAGCAGTACGAGCAGGCGGTGCGCATGCGCGCGCCCGAGCACGCCGAGGCACTGCTGCGGCTCTACCCGGCGAAGGACTTCGCCTCGCCGAAGGCGGCGTTCAATCAACTCATGGGCGATGCCATCTTCGGCTGCCCGACCCGCCGCCTCGCGCAGGTGCTGAGCGAGCAGGGCCAGTCCGTGCACGCCTACTCCTTCACCTACGCGCCCAAGAACGCGTTTGGCAGCTTCTTCGGCCGGTTCCTCGAGCTGGGCTCGTACCACTCCGCCGAGCTGCCCTTCGTCTTCGGCCTGTACAAGGGCCGCTTCGCCCTGGACTCCGACGCGGAGCGGGCGCTGTCCTCGAGCATCATCGGCTACTGGACGCGCTTCGCCGCGAAGGGAGACCCGAACGGCGCGGGCGCCACGCAATGGCCCACCTATACCCAGAAGGAGCAACCCGCCCTCGTGCTCGACACGGCGATTGGCACGGGTCCTCACCTGGACGCGAAACGCTGTGACGGACTGCACGCGCTCGGGCTCTGAGCCTAATAGACCTCGACGGCGGTGACGGACAAACCCGTCTGTCCAAGCTGCTCTCCATTGCCGCTGCCGCATACCGGGCAGCGCAACAAGGAATGCACGGGCGCGTAGGTGCGGCCACACGCGCGGCACCGCGCTTCCACGTGGATGAGATTGAGCGCGAGCCGGGCCCCTTCCGCCCGGGTGCCCCGCGCCTGGGCCGCGAAGTGCGACGACAGGCGCTCGGGGCACAGCGAGTCCGTCTCCGCCACCCATCCCCGCACCACCCGGATGCGCGAGCCCGTCCAGTACCCGCCACGCTGAAGAATGGTCTGCAGCACCTGCTGAGCCAGCACCACTTCGGACATGGCGAACTCCTACCGGAGGAGAGCATCCTCTCCAGGGTGGACCACACGTCATCCGGCGAACGATTGCGCCGTCCCGCATACCACAGTGCGAGATGACATGGCTCTGGCGCCTCGGGCCTCCCCCGCGTTATGGCCGCGACGGCTCGGGGACGAGCGCATCTGTTCCCCCACCGCACATCCGCCGTCCAGGAGGGCGACATGGAAGATCAGGGACTGCAAATCGAGACCCAGCTCCGCGAGGGAGATCCACTGCTGCGCGCGGGTAGACCCGACCCCTGCATCATGGTGCTCTTCGGCGCCACCGGGGACCTGGCTCAACGCAAACTCTTTCCAGCGCTCTTCGAGCTGGCCCGCCAGGGCTCGCTGCCCGAGAACTTCGCCATCGTGGCCTTCAGCCGCTCCAAGCACAACGTGGAGAAGTTGCGCGCCCAGGTGAAAGAAGGACTGGAGAAATACGCTCGTACCAAACCCCTGGACGAAGCCGTCTGGCAGAAATTGTCATCCAGACTGGAAATGCTGTCGGGCGCCTACGACGAGCCCGAGTCCTTCAAGCGGCTGAGCGATCACCTGGAGGACATGGCGAAGCGCTATGGAACCCAGGGCAACCAGCTCTATTACCTGGCGACTCCCGCCTCCACGTTCCCCTCGCTGCTCGATGGCCTCGCGGGAGCCGGGCTGCTCTACCGCGAGAATCCCGACGAGAAGAAGCCCTGGCGCCGGCTCGTGGTGGAAAAGCCCTTTGGCCGGGATTTGAAGACCGCGAAGGAGCTCAACCGCGCCCTGGCCTCGGTGCTGGACGAAAAGCAGATCTTCCGCATCGACCACTACCTGGGCAAGGAGACGGTGCAGAACATCCTCGTCTTCCGCTTCGCCAACGCCATCTTCGAGCCGCTGTGGAACCGCCAGCACATCGACCACGTGGAAATCACCGCGGCGGAGAAGGTGGGCGTGGAGGGACGCGGACGCTTCTATGACGAGACGGGCGTCATCCGGGACATGGTGCAGAACCACCTGTTGCAGGTGCTGGCCATGTGCGCCATGGAGCCGCCCATCTCCTTCGCGGCGGAGGACATCCGCGACGAGAAGAACAAGGTGTTCCGCGCGCTGCGTCCCCTGGAGGGCGACGAGGTGTTCAGCTCCGTGGTGCAGGGGCAATACCAGGGCTACCGGGACGAGGAGGGCGTGGCGAAGGACTCGAGGGTGCCCACCTACGTGGCGCTCAAGACATACATCGACACGTGGCGCTGGCAGGGCGTGCCCTTCTACGTGCGCGCGGGCAAGAACATGGGCAAGCGCGTGACGCAGGTGTCCATCCACTTCAAGGCCGTGCCGCACTGTCTCTTCAACACCAGCGACACCTGCCAGCGCTTGCAGCCCAACGTCCTCACGCTGCGCATCCAGCCGCGCGAGGGCATCGCGTTGAGCTTCGAATCCAAGGTGCCCGGCGAGGACATCAACATCGCGGGCGTCACCATGGACTTCGACTACGCCAAGAGCTTCGACAAGCCGGTGCCCGAGGCCTACGAGCGGCTGATGCTCGATGCCATGCGCGGCAACCCCACGCTCTTCGCCCGCCAGGACAGCGTGGAGCAGGCCTGGGCCTGGGTGACCCCCATCATCGAGGCGCTGGACTCGGGCCAGGGAGGCGAGCTGCCCACGTACGAGCCAGGGAGCGAGGGCCCGGATGCCGCCAAGGACCTGCTGTCGCGTGACGGCCGGCGCTGGATGGAGCTGAAGGGATGAGCACCACGCCACGGGTGATGAACAAGGAAGCGCTGGGCGCCGAGGGCGCGAAGTGGGTGGCGAACGCCCTGCGCGAGGCCATGGCGGGAGGCCAGCGCGTCAGCCTCGCCCTCTCGGGCGGGAGCACGACGGGACAGGTGTACCGGGAGTTGGTGAAGCAGGACGTGCCGTGGGCGCTGGTGGACTTCTACTTCGTGGACGAGCGCTTCGTGCCGCCCGAACACCCGGACAGCAACTACCTGCTGGCGGAAGAGACGCTCCTCAAGCCCCTGGGCATCCAGCCCCACCAGGTCTTCCGGATGCAGGGCGAGCGCACGGACCGCGACCAGGCGGCGCGCGACTACGAGGCGCTGTTGCCCGACGTGCTGGACGTGGTGGTGATTGGCATGGGCGAGGACGGCCACACGGCGTCGCTCTTCCCGGGTCACGCCGCGCTCGAGGAGAAGCAGCGGCGCGTGCTGGCGGTGGTGGGCCCCAAGCCGCCCCCGTGGCGGATGACGCTGACCCTGCCGGTGCTCCAGTCAGCCCGGAAGGTGCTGGGTCTGGTCAACGGCGCGGGCAAGCGGGACATCGTGGCGCGGATACGCGCGGGGGAAGAGCTGCCCGCGGCCCGGGTGACCCAGGCGCAGTGGATGATGGACACGGCCGCGGCTGGCCAGGACGACGTCAAGGAAGGCGGTGCCATGAGCACGGCGCGGAGCAGTGGGGAGTTGGCGCAGTTCGGCGTACTGGGCATGGGCGTGATGGGGCAGAGCCTCGCGCTCAACGTGGCGGACCGGGGCTTCCGGGTCTCCGTCTGGGACATCGAGCCCAAGCGCTTCGAGGACGTGCGCGCGAAGGGCGCCCCCGCGAGCCTCCAGGGCCACGCCGCGCTGGAGGACTTCGTGGCCTCGCTGGAGCGCCCGCGCCGCATCCTGATGATGGTGACGGCGGGCGCGCCCGTGGACTCGGTGATGGGGCGGCTCGAGCCCCTGCTCCAACCCGGAGACATCGTGCTCGACGGCGGCAACTCCTGGTTCCAGGACACCCGGCGGCGCGAGGCGGCGTGGAAGCAGAAGGGACTGCACTTCCTCGGCGTGGGCGTGTCGGGCGGAGAAGAAGGCGCGCGCCACGGCCCGTCCCTCATGCCGGGCGGCCCCGCCGAGGCCTACGCCCTGGTGCGGCCGGTGCTGGAGGCCATCGCCGCCAGGAGCGAGGGCTCTCCGTGCGTCACCCACGTGGGCCCGGATGGCGCGGGCCATTTCGTGAAGATGGTGCACAACGGCATCGAGTACGCGGACATGCAGTTGCTCGCGGAGACGTATGACCTGCTGCGCCGCGGACTCGGGCTGTCGACGGACGCGCTCGCGGACCTCTTCACCCAGTGGAACCAGGGCATCGCCGAGTCCTTCCTGCTGGAGACCACCCTCCAGGTGCTGCGCAAGAAGGACCCGGAGACGGGCAAACCGCTGGTGGAGCAGGTGCTCGACAAGGCGGGACAGAAGGGCACGGGCAAGTGGACGGTGCAGGTGGCGCTCGACCTGGGCGTGTCCGTGCCGTCCATCGCCGGAGCACTGGACGCGCGCAACCTGTCCTCGCTCAAGGACGAGCGCGTGGCGGCCAGCCGCGTCCTCTCCGGACCCTCGGGGGAGACGCTGTCCGCGGAGGAGCGGGCGAACCTGGCGGCGTGGGTGCATGACGCGCTGTACGCGGCCCGGGTGGCCACGTACGCCCAGGGCATGAGGCTCATCCAGGCCGCGTCTCGCGAGTACAAGTGGAACGTGTCGCTCGCGGAGATGGCGCGCATCTGGCGGGCCGGCTGCATCATCCGCGCGAAGCTGCTCACGCCCCTGCGCGAGGCCTTCACCCAGCAGCCGGAGCTGAGCAACCTGATGCTCGCGGACAACGTGGCCCCGGTGCTGGAGAAGATGGCGCCCGCGTGGCGCAAGACGGTGGGAGTGGCCACGCGGCTGGGCATCCCAACGCCCGTGTTCAGCGCGAGCCTCGCCTACTTCGACAGCTACCGCAGCGCCGAGCTGCCGCAGAACCTCACCCAGGCCCAGCGCGATGCCTTCGGCGCCCACACCTACCAGCGCCGGGACCAGCCCGACGCCGGCTTCGTTCACTCCGACTGGAGCTGACGCCCTGGCACGGCGGGGCCGGGCGACGCGGGGCTTCCCCCCGCGAATGCGCCCGGCCCGGAGCCCCGGCACGCGGTAGCCTTCTCCGCCCCGGTGGAGGAGGAAGACGATGAAGGAAGCAACGGACGCGCTGCTCGTCGAGACGAAGCACGGCAAGGTTCGTGGCAAGCGCCACGGCGAGGTCCGCGCCTGGTTGAACATCCCCTACGCGGCGCCACCCGTGGGCCCCCTGCGCTTCCAGGCGCCCCAACCGCCCCGGCCCTGGACGGGCATCCGGGACGCGACCCGGTTCGGCGCCTCCGCGCTCCAGCCGGCCATGCTGCCCGAGCCCTTCAACACCGCGTTCAACCCTCGCGTCCAGTACGGCGAGGACTGTCTGTCCTTGAATGTCTGGTCCCCCGCGGCGGACGGACGCAAGCGGCCCGTGTGCGTGTGGATCCACGGTGGAGCCTATGACTCGGGCAGCGGTGCCACCTACAGCGGGCACGAGCTGGCGGCACTCGGAGACATCGTCTTCGTCAGCATCAACTACCGGCTGAATGCCTTTGGCTTCATGAATCTGGCGGGGCTCTTCGATGACGAGCGCTTCGCGCACAACGCCGGGATGCTCGATCAAGTCGCGGCGCTCCAGTGGGTACGGGACAACATCGCGGCCTTTGGCGGCGATCCCGGGCGCGTCACCCTCGCGGGTGAATCCGCGGGCTCCGCCTCCGTGGCGACGCTGATGGTGATGGACTCCGCCCAGGGCCTGTTCCATGGCGCCATCGCCCAGAGCGCGGGCCTGAGCCTGCACTGTGAATGGGCACGCAGCCTGGACATCGCGCAGGAATTCGCCAGCCAGTTGGGCATCAGCCGGGACAACCGCGAGCGGCTCTGGAGCCTGCCCGCTCCCCGGATTTCCCAGGCCATTGAGCGCACGAAACGAACGCGGCCGGAGGGACTGGTGACCCGGCCCTACTTCGATGGGCACGTGCTGCCCGCTTCGCTCGCGGAGGCCAAGGCGAAGCGCACTCCGAACATCCCCCTGATGATCGGTACGACCCGGGAGGAGCACCGCCTCTTCAGTGTCCTCAAGATGCCCATCCTTCCCCTGAGCCGTTCGCGCCTGGGCAATACCCTGGTGCGAGCCCTGGGCGCGCGGGAGGCGGATGCGCTCCTGGCGCTCTACCCGGATACACCGGGCGGCCTGAGCGACCTGGGCAGCCACCTGCTCTTCACCATGCCCAGCATCCACTTCTCCGAGCAGCACGCCACGCACGCGCCCACCTGGCGCTACCGCCTGGACTTCCCCTCGCCCCTGTTCCGGTTCGGAGCGATGCACGCGTTGGACCTCTTCCTGCTCTTCCCCTTTCCGGCCGCGCTGCGCCGGCTCGTCCTCGGCGGAAGCACTCCCGAGCTGGAAGCGCTCGGACGGCGCATGAAACACCAGTGGCTCCACTTCGTGCGCGAGGGCCGGCCCATGGACGACTGGCCCGCTTATGAGCTGGAGCAACGCCAGACCTTGCTGCTGAATCTGAGGGACCGCGTGGTGGCCGATCCCGAAGGTGAGCGGCGCCGCACATGGGCGGGCCGCGACGTGGCGGTGCACTAATAGAAAAACCCCGGAGCGCCGCAAGGGCCTCCGGGGTTCTTCATTCCAGGGCCCCGCGCTCACACGCGGGGCCGGGCTGAACGCGGCTCAGTCGCCGTTGACCTGGGTGCAGTACTCGAAGTCCTCGAGCGGATTGACGTGGCCCTCGGCGGTGCCTGTCAGCGAGCGGGCGTAGATGCCGCCATCCCAGCTGCCGTTGTTGAAGGTCATGTCCGCGTGGGGCGCGAGGAGGGTTCCCCAGAAGCCGTAGCTGGTGGCCTCGATCTTCGTGGCGTCGACGAAGTTGAAGAGGACGCCCTTCTGGTTGATGCCACCGCTGAACGACTGGCCGAAGTTGGCGAACCTGGCGTACGCGCCCCGGATGTTGATGACGACGCGGGAGTTGGCCGGCGCGTTGATGGAGAAGTAGTTCGTCCGGCCGAAGACGCTGGCGTCCACGTTGAACGTGTTCACCCCCGCGTTGTGACCCTCCAGGAACAGACCGCCCCACGGCTCGATGCGGGTGGTGCCCGTCGGGTTCGGGGCGCTCGCCAGACGCGCGGACACCTGCTCGAGCTGGGCGAAGCGCGCGGCGAAGTCGATGGGCGTTCCCTGGGACAGGGTGCCGCGGTGCACCGTCACGTTCTGGCCCGCGGTGGTGTAGCCACCGTAGTAGGCGTTGCCATAGATGGAGCCGCCGTTGACGAAGAGGTTGCCGCCAGCGACCAGCACGTTGCTCGTGTTGTCCTGCGCGAGGCTGCCACCCACGGCGAAGTACGTCATCGAGATGTCGCCGCCGGCCGCCACCTTGCCCTGCACGTCGTGGCCCTGGGTGTAGTTGCCCCGCACGAAGAGGTTGTACTCATCCAGGTCCACCTGGACGCAGGGGCTGGGCGGAGTAGTCGGCGGGTCTCCATCGCCACCGTCACCCGGGTTCGGGTTCTCGCCGTCATCACCACCGCCCCACCACGGCGGCGGGCCGTCGCCCCACCACGGGGCCTCGCCGTCATCCGCGGGAGGCTCGTCCCCTTCGTCCGTCGTCGGCGTCTCCTCGGTCGGCGTCTGCTCCTCGTCGCTCAGGGTGGTGTAGCGCGCGAGCTCCACTTCCTCCTGGACGTTTCCGGACTCCGTCTCCGGAACCCCGCCGCATGCGGACGCGGCGACACCGAGAAGCACCCACCATCCAAGGGACTGATTCCTCACGAGCTTCCTCCTTGTGAAGTGACCATCGCGGACGAAGCACCAGACACCCGGCCCCAATACCGGAACTCCTGGAAACCCCGCGCTCACGGCCTGAGCGACGATTGGTGTTCTAACTGTTTAATCCGGGAAACACACCAGAAAAATGAAGTGTAGGCACAAATTTCCAGTGGGACCGAGGAATCGCTCCCCTCGTGGGAGTGCGCTAAGGCGGTGGCCATGCCCCCCCTGCCATTTCGCGAGAAGGCCGTCCTGGGCCTGCAGCACACCATCGCCATGTTCGGAGCCACGGTCCTGGTGCCCTTGCTCACCGGGCTGAATCCGAGCGTGGCCCTGTTCGGCGCGGGCCTGGGCACCCTGCTCTTCCATGTCCTCACCGGACTGGGGGTGCCCATCTTCCTGGGCAGCAGTTTCGCCTTCATCGCGCCCATCGTCGCGGTGATGCAGTCCGAGGGCCCCGCCGCCGTGGGAGGAGGCCTCATCGCCGCGGGCGCCATGTACGTCGTCTTCTCCGCCGCGGTGAAGGCCGTGGGCGTGGCGCGCGTGCAGCGGGTGTTTCCGCCCATCGTCACCGGGCCCGTCATCATCGTCATCGGGCTGAGCCTCGCGGGCGTCGCCGTCAACCAGGCCCAGAGTCACTGGGGGCTCGCGCTCATCACCCTGCTGGCCGCCATCCTCACCAGTGTCTTCGCCCGCGGCCTCTTCAAGATGATTCCCATCCTCATCGCCGTGCTCGTGGGCTACGGGGCGTCACTGGCCCTGGGCGCCGTGGAGCCCGCGAAGCTCGACGCCATTCGCGCCGCCTCCTGGGTGGGCCTGCCGCCCTTCCATGCCCCGCGCTTCTCCTGGACGGCCCTCTTCGTGCTCGCCCCGGTGGCGCTCGTCACCTTCATCGAGCACGTGGGCGACGTCATCGTGAACGGCCGCGTGGTGGGCAAGAACTTCCTGGAGAACCCCGGACTGCCGCGCACCCTCTTCGCCGATGGCATCGCCAACATGGTGTCCGCCGCGCTCGGCGGGCCCGCCGCCACCACCTACGCGGAGAACACGGGCGTGCTCGCCGTCACGCGTGTCTATGACCCGGCCGTGCTGCGCATCGCCGCGGGCTTCGCCATGCTCTTCGGCCTGTCGCCGAAGCTCGCCGCCGTGTTCCAGAGCTTCCCCTCGGGTGTGCTGGGCGGGGTGAGCATCCTGCTCTTCGGGATGATCGCCTCGGTGGGCATCCGCACGCTGTCCGAGGCGCGCATCGACTTCGCCCACAGCCGCAACCTCATCGTGGTGAGCCTCATCCTCGTGCTCGGCCTGGGCGGAGCCAAGGTGCCGGTGGCCGTGGGCGGACTCCACCTGGAGCTGCATGGCATGGCCCTGGCCGCGCTCGTGGGCATCCTCGCCAACGCGCTCCTGCCCCTCTCGATCGAACGCGAGGAGCACGACGCGCACGCCGCCCCGGAGAACAAGACAGCCTCCCGCTGAGTTCCAACCCAATTGACGCCCCGTGAGGCTCCCCCCCACTCGGGGAGTTCCGGGAAATGTTGGAATAATCATTTTTTAATTTTTCCGGGATGATGTCCGGCGGGGCCACTCATAGCGGGTGAAACCCCATGCCCGGCACTCACTCCATGACTCCCGACGACTCGCCCCGCTCCGGCGCTTCCCCTGTGAGCAAGCCGTCCTCGCGGGGTCCGCGGCTCGCGATCGCGCTCGGCGCCGTGGCCCTGCTCGCGGTCGTGGCCCTGCTCACCCGCGGCTCCGGGGACACGGGTGGCTCGACGGGGACGTCCCTGGAACCCACTCCCAGCGCCTCCTCGGCGGACGCGGCCCGGGCAGCGGCCTCTCCCACCTCCGCCGACCCGGGCGGACCCGAGCAGAAGGCTCCCCGCTTCTCCCAGACCACGTGCTGGCGGGACCTGGAGCGCTTCAACGAATCGGTGACGCTCGGGACGTTCCGGGACTGGGCGGGGCCCCTGCTGGCCTCGAGGGATCCCCACGTCATCGCCTACCTCAAGGAGCGCCTCGCCGAGCTCATCGGCGAGGACGAGGGCCGGGCGCTCGAGGTGCTCGACTGGGCGCGCGAGGCCACTCCCGCCGAGTTCAAGCTGTTCATGGCGGGGGTCCGGGGCGCTCCGGCCCTGCTCAAGCCCCGGGTCGTCGAGCAACTGATGACCCTGGGGCTCGACGAGAAGATGGACCTGGGGCGGCGCGCGGGGTTCCTCGACAGCCTGCAGAAGCTGCCCCGGCTCGAGCCCACGCAGCTCGATCGCCTCACCCACTTCGCCAAGGACGCCGCCTCGGGCGAGGCGGGGTGGATCACCACGCGCGCCATTGGCCGGGTGATGAAGGAGGACATGGAGCGCACGGGCAACGTCAAGCCCTACCTCGACAAGCTCCTCACCATCGGGACCGAGTCCCAGGACGAGCCGGTGCGCTACCTGGCGCTCGAGATGGAGATGCACGCCGACGCGCCGCTCGACGCGCGGACCACCAACCGGCTGGCCCAGATGCTCACCACGGAAGGCAGCGACGAGGTGCGGCAGGTGGTGGCGCACGACCTGTCCCTCGCCGAGGACAAGAAGCAGGTGCTGGACATCTACGCCAAGGCCTTCGCCACCGAGCGGAACCTGTGCGTGCGCTGGGCCCTCTTCCGCTTCTCCGCCCGGGCCGCCGGCAAGGACGCCCTGCCCGTCATGGCGAACATGGCCATCACCGACCCCCGCTTCCAGGCCAACTACCAGGACTTCGAGCGGCTCTACGCGAGCGGCATCGTCGACTACGACCGCATCTGGTTCAGCCTGCCCTCCCAGGATCCCCATGGATGCCTCGACCACCATGACGACTGAGCCCCGGAGCGCCCCCATGCCCCTCGCGCCTCGCAAGAATCCCCTGTCCGCGCTGGTGCTCGCCCTGGGCCTGCTCGCCCCGGCCTCCGCGCTGGCGGCGCCCCCCTCGGCCGAGGCCCCCACGCTCCAGGGAGAGACGTGCTCGCTGAAGGGCCTCATGGATCAAATCCGCCACGGGCTCGGCTCGAAGTCCGAGGCCTACAAGCGCTACCTGCGCACGCTGCTGAGCGAGTCCGCCGTCAACCTGCCCCTGGGCGAGCTCCAGGCGGCTTTCGAGAGCGAGTACGACCCGGTCATGGTCGAGCACCTCGCGGCGGCGCTCGTGGCGCGCACCGAGCGCGGCCTGGAGGACGAGGCGATGGAGAGCGTGGCCCGGCGCGCCCTGGGCGACCGCGACCCGGCCCTGCGCGCCGCCACCGTGCGCGCCCTGCGTCAGACGGGCGCGCTGGAGCGCACGGGGGACATGTACGAGCGCCTGATGCGCGACCCCTCGCCCGAGGTGCGCCAGGAGGCCGCCACCAACCTCATCACCGACAACCGCGAGGTGTATGGCGGGCGGGATGGCAAGGCGGCGGACACCGCGGTGGCGGCGGCGGCGGCCTCGTCCGACCCCGAGGTGACGGCCCGGATCCTGGGCAATCTCATGACGGGCGAGGTGAGCGCGGACTCGGCCCGCACGCTCGAGAACCTGTTGGGCAGCGACTCCGCGCAGGTTCGCGCCGCGGCGAGCACCGCGCTGGGCGGCGTGCCCGCGGCCCAGATGGCCAGCGCCCGCGAGACGCTCGGTGCCCAGTACCGCGCCGAGACGGATCCCCAAGCGCGCAAGGCCATGCTCGCGAGCATCGCCCGGCTGGGCTTCTCCAGCGCGGTGCCCGAGCTCAAGCGCCTGCGCGATGTGGACCCGAGCCTCGCGCCGGAGATCGACGCGTGGACGCGCGTGCTGGAGATGAACCTGCAGGAGTGGAGCCTGATCCAGAGCGCGAAGCAGCGGCTGTCCCAGACCCGTTGAGCGGCCCGAGAGGAACCTTCCGATGCACGACACGATGAAGACGACCCTGGCGACCCTGATGTCCCTGGCCCTGCTGCCCACGGCCGCGACCGCCTACCCCGTCGTCGCTCCCCACGCGGGCACCGTCACGGCCACCACCTACTACTCGAGCGGTACCTTCCACGGCGCGGTGGACATCGCCAGTGGCACGACCTGCGGCCTCTGGATCGTCACGGTGCCGGTGAAGGGCAGCCTCTCCTGGAACGTGACCATCCGCACCACGTCCAAGGTCTGCCACGGCAATGGCAGCGGCAACCAGAACGAGGTGAAGCACACCTTCGCCAACGGCTACACGTTCCGCATGTGGCACTTCATCTACGACGCCGCCCTTTCCAAGGACAAGACGTGCGACCGCTGCGGGATCGGCCTGGAGGGTGGCACGGGCGGCGTCACCGGCCCCCACACCCACATGCAGTACGACAAGAGCGGCACCAACAGCACCTCCTGGTACTCCGGCACCGTCAAGGGCGAGTACCTGGAGAGCGGTGACGTCATCGGCAACGTCGGCTAGCGCCCGCGCGACCCCTTTCCAGTGAACCCTCGGGAGTGGGGCCTGCTCCCGAGCGCGAAGCAGCGGCTGTCCCAGGCCCGATGAGCAGCACCCTTCCCCCGGGGGCCGATGAATCGGCCCGAGAGGAACCTCCGATGCGCAACATGATGAAGACGACCCTGGCGACCCTGATGTCCCTGGCCCTGCTGCCCACGGCCGCGACCGCGTATACCGTCGGCTCGCCCTTTCCGGGCACCGTCACGGCCACCACCTACTACTCGAGCGGTTCCTTCCACGGCGCGGTGGACATCTCCAGCGCCAACGCCTGTGGGTACTGGGGCGTCGAGACGGCGGTGCAGGCCTCGCTCGCCTGGAACGTGACCATCCGCACCACGGCCAAGGTCTGCTACGGCAATGGCAGCGGCAACCAGAACGAGGTGAAGCACACCTTCGCCAACGGCTACACGTTCCGCCAGTGGCACTTCCTCTACGTGGCCGCCACGTCCAAGGACAAGACGTGCAACCGCTGCCAGATCGGCGATGAGGGCGGCACGGGCAACGTCACCGGCCCGCATACCCACATCCAGTACGACAAGAGCGGCACCAACAGCACCTCCTGGTACTCCGGCACCGTCAAGGGCGAGTTCCTGGACCGCGACGAGAAGATCGGCACGGTCGGCTAGGCGGCTCCGGGGGGCTGGATTCCCAGGAGTGCTCAAAAGTTGTACTCCTTGGAAGGCGTGACAGCCCCCTCGACGTGCCCCGACGAGACGACACTGAGTGACTTCCTCGCGGGGATGCTCCCGGAGGAAGGACGGGCCCGGGTGCTCACGCACCTGGAGGGTTGTGAGGAGTGCCAGAGCCAGGTCGCGCTGGGGGCCAGCTCCACCCCGGGCGTGCCGGCACGGGAGGATACCCCCCTGGCCCCGGGAGCCCGGCTCGCGCGCTACGTGGTGCTCAAGCGCATCGGGCGGGGCGCCATGGGCGAGGTGTACGCGGCGTACGATCCCGAGCTGGCGCGGCAGGTGGCCCTCAAGCTCCTGCGCCCGGAGGGACGCCATGTGGAAGCACTGGGGCAGCGGCTGTTGCGCGAGGCCCAGGCGCTGGCCCGGCTGTCCCACCCGCACGTCGTCGCGGTGCACGACATGGGCGTGTGCGACGAGGGCGTCTTCCTCGCCATGGAGCTGGTGGAGGGCAGCACGCTCACGGAGTGGCTGAAGCCGCCGCGCCCCTGGCCCGAGGTGCTGCGCGTCTTCGTCGACGCGGGACGGGGACTGGCGGCGGCGCACGCGGCGGGCCTCGTCCACCGCGACTTCAAGCCGGCCAACGTCCTCGTGGGCCGGGATGGCCGCGTGCGGGTGACGGACTTCGGGCTGGCCCGCGCCGCCGAGCAGGAGGACGCACCGGGGGAGCCCTCTCCGCTGCCCGCCGGGGACATCACCGTCTCTCCCCTGACCCGGACGGGCGCGCTCCTGGGCACGCCAGCCTACATGGCTCCCGAGCAGCTCGCCCGACAGGGAGCGGACGCGCTCTCCGACCAGTTCAGCTTCTGCGTGGCGCTCCACGAGGCGCTCCATGGCTCGAGGCCCTTCGAGGGACGGACGATCGAGGAGCTCGCCCAGGCCATGCGCGAGGAGCGCATCCGGCCCCCCGGGAGCGAGCCAAAGGTGCCCGCCCAGGTGCGCCGGGCGGTGCGGCGGGGCCTGCGGGCCTCGCCCGAGGCGCGGCATCCCTCCATGGAGGCGCTGCTCGCGGAGCTCTCCCCCGCCCCCAGGCGCGTGCGCTCCTGGGTGGCCGCCTCCGCCGTCGCCGCCAGCCTGCTGGGCGTGGCCCTGGGCTACGTGGCCGCCCACCGGCGCGAGGCGCGCTGCGAGCAGGAGACGGAGAAGCTCGCCGCCGCCTGGAGCCCCGAGAGGCGCGAGCGCGTGCGCGAGGCCTTCCTCGCCACGGGCAAGCCCTACGCCAACGCCGCCTGGGAGGCCGCCGCGCGCGCGCTGGATGACCACGCCACGCGCTGGCGCACGCTGCGCACCGAGTCCTGCATGGCGGCGGACCGGGACGATCCGCGCACCGCGTGGCTGAAGACGGCCTGCCTCGACACCCGGCTGTGGCACTTCGCCGCCGTCACCGGCGTGCTGGAAAAGGCGGACGCCCAGACGGTGCAGAACGTCCCCCAGATGGTCGCCTCGCTCGAGGGGCTCGACGGATGCACGGAGGCCCCGGTGCTCGCCATCCGGCCCCAACCCCCCGACGCCCTGCGCCCCCAGGTGGACGCCGCCCGCCGACGGCTCGCCGAGGCCCATGCCCGCCTGTACGCCGGCAACCACGCCGCCGCCCTCGAAGTCACCACCGCGCTCCTCCCGGAGCTGCGGGGGCTCGACTACCGCCCCCTGGAGGCCGAGGTGCTTTCGCTGCACGGACAGCTGCACGGCCTGACCGGCAAGCCCAAGGAGGCCGAGGAGATCCTCTACCGCGCCGTGTGGGCCGCCGAGGCCGGCCGCGATGACGAGACGGCCGCGCGCGCGTGGATCCTCCTGCTGTGGGTGGTGGGGGAGCAGATGGCGCGCATGGACGAGGTCAACCGGCTCGTGCACCACGCCCGGGCCGCCATGGACCGGCTGGGACGCGAGCGCTTTCCCGCGCTCGCCACGGAGCTGCACCTGCGCATGGGAGGACAGCTGCTCGTGCAGGGCAAGCTGGACGAGGCGGACGCGGAGTTCTCCCAGGGACTGGAGCTGTCGCGACAGGCCTATGGTCCCGAGAGCCTGCGCACCTCGTACTTCCTCTCCGGGCTGGGGCGGGTGCGCTCGCGGCAGATCCGCGGCCCGGAGGCCCTGTCGCTCTACCACCAAGCCCAGGAGCTGCGCGAGCGGCTGTGGGGCCCGCATCATCCCTCGCTCGCGCTCAACCTCAACAACCTCGCCAGCGAGCTGCTGCAACAGGGCCGGCCCGACGAGGCGCTCGCCGCCTTCCGTCGCGCGCTGTCCCTGCTGGAGACGGCCCGCTCCCCGGATCACCCAAGCCTCGGCGCTCCCCTCAACAACCTGGCCGTCCTGCTGCGGCGAGAGGGCCGGCTGGAGGAGTCCCGGCGGTCCTTCGAGCGCGCCCTCGCCATCTTCGAGCGCAGCAAGGGCCCGGATCACCCCAACACCGTCACCGCGCTCGGCGGGCTGGGCATGGTGGCCTACGACGCGCAGAACCTCGACGAGGCGCTCGACCTCGCCCAACAATCCCTCGCGCGCATCCAGCGGGGCATGGGACCGGACACCCCACGCGCCGAGCTGCCGCTGCGCACCCTCGCCCATATCCACCTGCGCGCTGGCCGTCCCGCCCAGGCCCGCGAGCACCTCCTGCACGCCCTGCGGTTGCTGGAAAAGGAGAACGGTCCGGACAGCGCGGTGTCCGCGGGCGCGACACGCGAGCTGGGCATCGTGGAGCTCCGCTCGGGGACGCCCCGGACGGCGCTCGGCGGCTGCCAGCGGGCCATGGAGCTCGACGAGCGGGCACAGGGCGCCGAGAGCCCGGACGTGGCGTTGGATCTCGCCTGTCTCGGCGAGGCGCACCTGGCGCTCGGGTTCCCCGCGCGGGCGCTGCCGCTGCTCGAGCGCGCCCTGCACATCCACGAGCGGGCCCCCGGGGACAGGCTGGACGCGGCGTGGGTCCGCTTCCTCCTGGCTCGCGCGCTCGGAGAACACGGCCCGCGAGCGGCCGCCCTGCTGGACGAAGCCCAAAGCCAGATGGAGGCGCTGGGGACGCGCGCCCGCGTCGAGCACCACGCCCTGGTGGAATGGCGGGCGAGCCACCCATGACGGACGAGACGCCCGCTCCCCTGTCGCGGATGTTGCTGGCGCATGCCCCCGAGGACCGGCGGGACTGGCTTCGGGCGTGGCCCGGGCTGGAGGCGCTGCTCGCGGGCTACCTCACCGCGGCGCGAGGCGCGTGGCCCGCGGTGAAGCTCCCGCCGGAGCGCTTCCTGCGCCACCTGGCCCGGCACCTGCCCGCGCGGGAGGCACCCGCGGACGCGCTGGCGCAGCTCCACGCGGCCGACCTCTACCTGGCGTGCGCCTGCGCCGAGGGCGAGCCCCAGGCCCTGCTCGCCTTCGAGCAGCACGTGCTGCGCAAGGTGCCCGCGCGCCTGGGTCCGCTGCCGGGCGGCACCCTGGACGAGGTGCTCCAGGTGCTGCGCCAGCGGCTGCTGCTGGGCGTGGGGGATGCACCGCCGCGGATCGCCGACTACGCGGGCCGAGGACCCCTGCGCGCCTGGGTGCGCATCGTCGCCGCGCGCATCGTCGCCGCGCTGACCGGCCGCCAGGAGCGCGTCTCCGAGCCCCCCGAGGCCCTCGCCCAGCTCCTGGCGCCGGATGATCCGGAGCGTGAGCTGGTGCGCGCCGACTCGAGCGAAGTCCTCTCCGAGGCCCTGCGGGCCGCGCTGGCGGCCCTCCCCGAGCGCGAGCGCGCCCTGCTGCGCCTGCACCACCTGCATGGCCTCACCATGGATCGGCTCGCGACGATGTATGGCGAGTCGCGCTCGAACATCGCGCGTCACGTGGCCCACGCGCGCGAGCGGCTGCTGCGGCTCACCCGCCACGAGCTCGAGGCCCGGTTGAAGCTCGAGGGCCGCGAGCTGGAGAGTCTCCTCGGCCTCGTGCGCAGTCAGCTGGACCTCAGCCTCGGCGGGCTGCTGGACTGAGAACCACCTCTCGAGGTCAAGCTGGGGGAGGACGGGAACGCAGCCGGGAAGAGGCCTCCCTGGCCGCGCCGCTCTGCTTGTCGCGCTCCAACACGAGCCGCCAGACCTCCCTGGCTTCGTCCATGCGCCCCAGTCGTTCGAGGCCATCTCCCCAGGCCAGGAGCGCGTCCCCTCCTTGCCCCTTGTAACGGTGGCTGGCACCCGCCTCGAAGAGTCGCAGGGCCTCCTCGGAGTGACCCGCCGCCAGCGCGATGCGTCCTCGCAGGAACAAGCCATTGCGATGACTCGACGCCCGTCGTGCGACTTCAATCCCTTTTCCCACCGCGTGTCGCGCGTCCTCGTACCGCTCCACCGCGAGCAGTGCCGCGGCTCGGGTGTAGTGGAACTCGCTCCGGTAGGCACGAGGCACTCGCTGCTCCTCTACCTCGTCCAGGAGCACGAGTGCCTCCACACCCCGTCCGGCGTGCGCCAGAATCCAGGCGCGCTGAATGGGAAAGAAGTTCCACAGCAGGGGATGGGGGCGCAGCGCGTCTTTCAATTGCTCGAGGCGACTGCCGGCCGCGCTCCACCCTCCCAGGTTGTAGACGGCCTCGACCAGATTGAAGTGGACGAGAAGTCGCTCCTGTTCTTGGGCCTGCTCATCCGAAGTGGGCCTGCATTCCTTCTCGAATTCGAGCGCCTCCAGATAAAGGCCCGCGTTGATGAAGACATTGACGGCGCCATTGGCGCAAGACCAGCAGCCGTCCGCCTTGGCATGTGCCGCGAGCTCACGCGCTCCCGCGACGGCGGCATCGGTCTCTCCGAGCGACTCATGGACATAGGTCTTCATGCGCCTCAGTTGGGAGCGCGTCCACGCCGAGACGGGAAGGTACCGCACGACATCAATGAACAGACGTGCGGCCCGGAATGCACCCCACTTGTAGTGGAGCGTGTACACCCACCCCAGGAGCGCGCCCTGTGCCCTTCTCCAGAGCCATGGGGTGAAGAGCACGAGGAGGATGAGGAGTTCGAGTGAATACCTGGGGAGACGCTCTGGAACAAAGCTCGCGGAGACGGTTCGCATGGAGGGAAGGGCGGAGACCTCGGTGATACCGGCGGACGGTCCGCCTCACAATCCCCCCTTGCGCACTCGCGCGTCGAGTCCGAATCCTCGGACGTTCAGCGACGGGGAGCGCGTGCACGCCGCGCCGGGCCTCGGTGTCCGCGGACGACGGGCTGGTCATCGCCGGCACCCGGACCCTGCCCGCTGCTGCCGATCATCCCGGCGAGCCGCCGAGGACCGCGATATGCCATACTTGGGCAAACCCGGACCCCATCCACGTCGCGAGGAGCTCCAGATGGCAAGGCGCGTTCGTCCGTTACTCTCCGTCCTGTGTGGTGCCAGCGCTCTCGTGATCGCCGGTTGTGGCGTGGGAGCCACCGGCGCCACCTGCCCAGAAGAAAGCACGCTCACCGCGCAGAACTTCGGTACCGAGTTCCTCGGCAAGTACTGCAACAGTTGCCACAGCTCGACGCTCAAGGGCTCGGCGCGCCAGAACGCTCCCGCGGGCGTCGACTTCGACACCCTCGCCGGCGTGCGCGAAGAGGCGAAGGAGATCGACGCGTGGTCGGGCGCTGGACCCAATGGCGAAAACACCGCCATGCCACCCAACGGCGCCAGCCCCACGACGGAGGAGCGCAAGAAGCTCAGCGAGTGGCTCGCCTGCGGCGCGCCCTGAGCGCCCCCGGGCCACTGGGCGAAAGCCGGACAGACAGCAAGAGCGCAATCAACGGAGGGGGTGCGCGAGTCATGAGGAAATTCATTCCAATCCATCATTTTTTCACATCGGAATGGAGCTGGAACGACGGGTTTTGCCCCTGAAATCGAGTAAAACCCGCCTTGTGATCTCCCTGCGCCAACCCCTTGTCCTGCTGCCGCTGTTGCTCATCTGCTCCTTGCTGGCCCCCGCATGTGGTGGCGACGAGTTTGGAGGGGAGGAGCCGTCCGACCCCCGCGATGCCGGCGCTGATTTCCAAGGCGACGCGGGTGACGCCGGGGACGCGGGGGTTCCAGACGCCGGGGTCCCGGACGCCGGCCCGCAGGTGCGTCCCTCCGAGGCCCTGTTCGCCGGCACGAGCATCCCCCACTTCGAGCTCACCCTCGATCAGAAGGCGATCGACGCCCTCAATGCCAAGCCAGACAGTTACGTGGAGGGCGATCTGCGCTTCGAACTCGACGGCCGGATTCTCGAGCTCACGCGGATCGGCGTGCGCCTCAAGGGAAGGCTCGGCTCCTCGCGCAAGCTCAGCCAGAAGGCGGGCTTCCTGCTCAAGTTCGACAAATATCAGGACAAGCAGACGCTGTTGGGCCTCAAGAAGCTCGCCCTCAACAACATGGTGCAGGACCCGAGCATGATCCACGAGCGGCTCGGCTACACGCTGTTTCGCGAGATGGAGGTCCCCGCCCCCCGCTCGGCCTACGCCATGGTGTACGTGAACGGTGCGCTGTATGGCCTCTATGCCACCATCGAGGCGACCGACAACCCCGTCTTCCTCAAGCACTGGTTCGGCAGCGATGACGGCAACCTGTACGAGGGCCAATACGGCAGCGACCTCTCCGTCGGCCAGGAGAACACCTTCGATCAGGACAAGGGCGATGACATCGGGTTCGCCGACCTGACCCAGCTCGCGCGAGCGCTCGATCAGATGACCAACCCGGCCACGTTCCTGGAGGATGCGGCCAAGGTCATCGACATGGACCTGTACGTGCGCTTCGCGGCCACCGAGCTGTTCCTCGGCCATTGGGACGGCTACGCCGCGGCCAGGAACAACTACTATCTCTACCGCCGCCCGTCGGACGGACGTTGGGTCTTCCTGCCCTGGGGCATCGACCAGACCTTCGTCCAATACACGGACCCCTGGGCGGCCCAGGGACGGATGCAACAGAAGTGCGTCGCGTCACAGCCCTGCAAGGTGAAGCTGGCGCGGGCCTACACGCAGGTGCTCGACAGTGCCCTCGGCCTCGACTTGCAGGAGCAGGCCCTGGACCTCGGCTCACTGCTCTGGCCCGCGGTGTACATGGATCCGCGCAAGGAGGTGAGCGTGGGGACCGTCTACACCAAGATGTCCGAGACCATCGACTTCCTGAACAACCGGCCGGCCGACATCCGCTCGCGCGTCGGGTGCGTGGACCCGACGCAGTGCCCTCGCTGCACGGTGCGGCCCGCGCCCAAGGGGGGCAAGCTGGCCTTCTGCGCCCAGCCCCTGAGCTTCACGGACGCCGAGGCGGACTGCGTGACCCAGGGAGGACATCTGGTCTCCATCCACGACCAGGCCACCCAGGACGCCGTGCTGGCCGGGGCCCGTGCCCTCTCCACGGGCTCATGGTGGCTGGGGTTGAACGACCAGGCCCAGGAGGGCAACTACACCTGGACCGATGGCACGCCCCGTAACTACACCGCCTGGGCCTCGGGCGAACCGAACAACTACGGGGGGGATGAAGACTGCACGCAGATGTATGCGTCGGGCGGCGCCTGGAACGACAGCATCTGCAACGGCACGTCGAATTTCATCTGCGCCCTTCCCTGACAGAACGCGCTGGTGTGGGAACTCCCGCCAGCGCGTTCTCCTTTTCGACCTACTGTCCGTCGGGATAGCACCACCCATAGGTGCTATCGAACCCGCCGTTGGCGAGCGGGTAGGAGACGTAGCCAAGCTCCTCGCCCGCGCCACATTCCGAGCGGGCGCGCGCGTAGCGATAGCAGGTGCCATGGCCCGAGCGCGTCAGGTCGACGCAGACGCCTCGCGCACCTTCGACGCCACAGAACTCGGCCCAGCCCGCGGTGCAGGTCTCGCCAATGAGCGCGGGGTCGAAAAGGTAGCCGATGGGCTCCATGACCGACTGCTCGATGCACAGGCCATAGACGCCGCACACCGTGCCGGTCGGGCAACCCGGATCCGCCGCCATGAAGTCGCACGTCGCGAGGCACTGCCGCGCCTCGGTGTAGGCACCGGAGCAGGCGTAGCCGGGCGCACAGTCCGTGGAAGCGAGCTGATTCGCGCTCGCCGCCGGCGTGTACGTGCACGCCTCGCCCTGCGTCTTGGCGCCCAGCGACTTCTCGAGCGTGCCGTCGTTGGCCGCCGCATCGTCGGCGACACAGGTGTGGTTCGGCAGGTTCGCGGTCGGCGAGCCTTCGCGCGGATCGCAGCCAGCGTGGCGAATCGTGTCCCACGTCGCGAACCGGATCCAACGGCACTCACCGCCCGCCACCGGTGCGGTTCCGGTGTACGGCGCGGAGAGCGGCGGCGCGGCCACTGACTCGCGCAGGGTCACATTGGCGAGCGCGCCGGCGGTCTGCTGGGGCGAGACCTTGAGCGCGAGCAGGAGCGAGCCCGACTCGGCGACGAAGGTCTTCTGCGTCGTCGCACCGACATCCTGGTAGCCATGGACGCACTGCTCGCACGTGAACAGGTTGGTGCCACCGTTGGCCAGGTCATACAGCCCTGGGGTCGTGTTCACGTCCAGCCGGATTCGTGCCATATCCACGAACGCGGGATCTCCGAAGTTCGAAAACTCCCCGCGATACGTCGGCTGCGGCCCGTACTGCACGGGCGACAGCTCGACGCCGTTCTGGAGCTCGCCCAGGGTGATCTCCGTACACCCGGCGGGCGGAAACAGATGCAACGACCGCTGCTCGAGTGTTTGCGAAGACACCTGCTCAGGAGCCGGAGTCTGCGTCTCCCGACCACACCCCGTCACCGCTGCCAGCAGAACCACGCCCCACCGCCACCCCTTGATAGATGCAACGTCGACGCGTCGGTACGCCATGTGACCTCTCCTGTTCACGGCACGGCCGGAATTTTCCAGCCCAACCAGAAAAAATAGTTCGCATGGAGGACGCGGAATGGTCAACACAATTGCTGTCGTGGCAGGCGGCGCGGCGGATAGCCTTCGGAATGTGTATTTGATTCTAAGAGGGAGAGAATTTCTAGCGCCTGACCGTGTAATCCCATCCATTCTTCCTATTGGCGGAAGAGTGGCTTTCGCGCCGTGGGTATTCAGTCCCCACGCGGAAGGACACATATTGTGCGTAGGACTCGCGCTAACATGTGTCCCCTCATTCGATGGGGGCACACATGTCGCGGCGGACTGCTTCACGATACCTCGGACTGGTGGCGGTACTGGCTCTCGCCTCCTGCGCGCCCACGGAGCCGGAACCCCCGCGGGAATTCACCTGGAGCTGTCTGCGCGACCAGGGCTGCCCTTCACGCGCGTCCCTTCCTCCCTGTCCCGAGGGACTGGAAGCCACCTCGGTCGAGGAGGCGTGGGCCCGGGTCGGGAGCACGTCCAATGGAAGCCGTGTCAGCGTTCGAGGCCCCCTGGGCGTCTACCTCAGCCTCTGCTCCCTCGTGGGGTGCGTACCGGACCGTTGTTGCCAGGAGTGCCTGACCACCTTCGGAATGGGAGCCGAAGCGGCGCTCCGCGAGCGCCGGTATGGCGAGACGATCCAACTCAATGGACCCGGGCTCGGCTGTCATGGAGACGAGTCGCTCCAGTGCTGCACGTTCGAGGCCGCCGGGCAGGAGGTCATCGCCCAGGGCACATTCCAGAAGCTCAACGATACGCAGTACATCCTCGCCGACACGACGCTCTGCGCGCCCCGGCACCATCCGTGACGCCCACGGTGTATGGAAGCGGCGGGAATCGAACCCGTGAACAAGGCGATGGAAAACCCTAGGCAGGACGCGCTGTTACCCGCTATCGCCTTGATTCTCCTGGGGTTCGTCATCCCGCCCCGTCCCACCCCGTTCCCTCGCGTTCCACCCCTTTCCCCGCTGGAGGGGCACACGGGGGGCACATGCGGCTCCCACCTTCCCGGCTTCGGCCACCACGCCCGAGGATGAGCTGCCCGCTGCGTTGGCGCTCGCCTGGCCCGAGCTGCGGCTGCGGCACCCGGCCCCCTCGTGCCCCGGCGCGCTCGTTCGTAGCTATCGGGGCGCGCCGTCATACTCCGACCAGCCCCACCAGGATCCGTTAGGTCCTAGCTCCAAGGGAGGACCGGCCATGCGTCTCCGAGCGTACTCCGCACTAGCGGTGCTTTCATGCCCTGGACCATGACCGGATCGAGTTCCACGACACCACGGGGCGATGCGCGGTTGCCTCTGCCGTTGCCGCTGCCCTGGGGGTCGGGGTTTGCGTGCTGGCGGCACCGGAGAGCGTCGTGGGAGCGGTGATTGTGGCGGGCGTGGTGGTGGTGGTGGGCTTTGCCATCAAAGAGGCGTTGGATGCGTGCACGACAATTGCGCTGACAGAATTCCGAACGCTTGTGGATTCAACTTCCGAACCGGCGTGCGAAGCCCCGCGCACAAAATCGCGCTGGAACTCACGGACCCAGAACTCGCGGGCCTTATCGAAGTCATCGAGTGGTGCTGAGATGCCAGCTACACAAGAAAATGAAATTGCCATTATCGTCTATGCACCTGCACTCGTGGGCAACGATGGTCGCCCTTTGGCTATTGTTCATGGAATGGAACGCGCGTTCCCTGGCTTGCGCTTGGAATGAACAATTTCTGGCGAGGGGAAGCTGATCCGGCTTCCGCAGCGCGAGGTATGGCTCGCCCAAGGGAAAGCCGGCCGGAAGGGGGTTTCGGCTCATTTGCAATGGCGACGAGAGCTACCGGGTAACGGTGTCTGGATGGGAAAGGCCGACGGGCCTCTCCCCGGGAAGGCAGGCACAGTTTGAAGTCCACGCAGTCCTGCCGCTCGACGCAACCGGCATCGCGGCGGCAGTGGAGTGCTGGAGGCCATAGCGGAGGGTGCTCGCGCGTTCTGGGGGCACGCAACGCCTTTCAGCGCAGGGGTGGACATCGCGCGCCAGACGAAGAATCGGCCAGACGACCTGGAGCCGCCCCCCCGAGGGCTACCAGTGCTCAAGTTCCCTAGTGCCATGCGCTCGCCGGAGATTCCGCATCGCCTCGGGTGGCTGGCTGCGCGGCCGCAAGCCGAGCGCCATGGGCGCCTGCATCGGCGCGGTGGTGGGCCTCGTCGCGGTGACGCCGGCGGCGGGCCCCCAGGCACCTCCGTGCCGCTGCCGGCCTGACGCGCCAGCGGGAGCCCTGAAGTCCGCGAGGCCGGCGCTCGCAATGGCGCCGGCCTTTGTTCGTGAGGGGAGGCATGAACCCCTCCCGTGCCATCACCCTCCTCGCCCTCCTGCTGTGCACCACGGCCCTCGCGGATGCCCAGGGCGTGGGCTTCCGCGAGCTGACGATGAAGGACCCCATCGGCGGCGGCCCCATGGGCGGCCTCGTCTTCTACCCGGCGTCGCAAGCCAACGAGCCACTCCCCGTGGCGCTGTACCTCGTCGACGCGGGTCGCGAGCTGGAACTCGCCCCGGGCCGCTACCCGCTGGTGGTCATCTCCCATGGCCATGGCGGCAGCCGCTGGGGACACCACGACCTGGCCACCGCGCTCGCGCGCAAGGGCTTCGTCGTCGCGACGCTCGACCACCCGGGCGACAACTTCCAGGACATGAGCGCCGCGGGCACGGACGCGGTGTGGCTCGGGCGCGCATTGCAGATGCGGGCGCTGCTCGACGCGGTGCTGGCGGACGGCACGGTGGGCGCATCCGTCGACCCGGCCCGGGTCGGCGCCCTGGGCTTCTCCGCCGGTGGCTACACGGTGCTGCTGCTGGGAGGCGCGGTGCCGGACTTCACCCGGCTGGAGAAGCACTGCAAGACGCGCAAGCAGGCCTTCCTCTGCACCGAGCTGGCGAAGGTCAAGCGCACCGGACATCCTGGCCTGAAGGACACCGCCGAGCCGCGCATCCGCTCCATCTTCTCTATGGCCCCCGTCGGCGTCTTCTTCGACAAGGCCGCCCTGAAGGACGTGAAGGTCCCCGTGCGCCTCTACGCCGCGGCGAAGGACGAGGTGCTCGCGCTGGCGGACCACGCGGCCCACGTCCGGGCCTCGCTGCCGAAGCCGCCCGAGTACACGCTCGTCCTGCGCGCGGGGCACTTCGTGTTCATGGCCCCCTGCACGCCGGAGGGGAAGGAGATGGCCCAGCAGATCTGCACGGACGGCCCCGGGGTGGACCGCGAGAAGCTCCACCGCGAACTGGCCACCGAGACCGAGCGCTTCTTCACCCGCACGCTGGCGCCCGCGGCACCGACTCCCTGAGCCGTCAGCCGCCCTTCTTCGCCGCCGCCCGGCCCTTGCGCCCGCCCGCGCGGGCCGGAGCGGCCTCCGGCATGGGGCCGTTGTTCGGACTGCCCGCCACCTCCGGGACCACCTTCTGCTTGCGCTTGAGTCGCCGGGGCGGCAGCAGGTCCGGCTCGCCGGGCACCTTCTGCGCCATGAAGATGGTGGCATCGAGCTTGTAGAAGTCGCGCGCCCGGTACCACGCCAGGGCGGCCCCGTTGTTCTCCGCCACCTCCAGCACCAGGTGGGTACAGACGCGGGGGCGGGCCAGGTTGTAGCCACCGAGCTCTGGGTCTTTCAGATAGCCCTCGAGAATCGCCCGCGCCTGAGGCTGCGCCTTCTGAGCCAGCAGCACGGCCAGTGCCGCATCCTTCGCATAGCAGGCCCTCAGGTCATCGATGACCGGGGTACTCATAGGACCTCCAGGTTCGAGGCGATCTGGGTGACGTCATCATCGGCCCTGGACAGAAGCTGCCGCATCAACGCAGAGACCCCCTGTGCCAGTGAAGTTGCGGTGAGTGTCAACGTCGTTGTCGCGAGAAGTTGGCTCAAGAAGTACGCCTACAAGCGGCTGGTGAAGAACATGGACGCCTCTGGCCTGTGCGCCGGAGAAGTAGAAGAAGGTCCCAGGTTCCGGAGAACCCGAGGCCCTTTGAAAGAGTGGAGGCGGCGGGAATCGAACCCGCGCCGGGCGGTGCGAAACTACCAGCAGAATCGCGCCCTTACCTCGTAACCGCTCGGAATGCTTGGGAGTCGATATCCCGCCGCGTCCCACCCTGTACCGCCCCGTTCCAGGTCATTCCGCAGGTTCATGCGACATATGCGCGACATGGTGTCCCCACGCATTGACCGTTTCCGGGCGCCGTCTGCCCCTGCCGGGAGCCTGCACGACTACCGTGGAACGAGGCGGGGCGCGCTCCAGGTGGTGGATGAGCCGGGAGCGCGCCCCTCTACCATCAGGGAACGTAGGCGACGTCCCACTGGGCGTTGGCCTGACTGTTCGGATTCGTGGCAGTCACGGTGACGGTGGTGGTCACGGAGGCGTTCGGCGAGCAGTTCGTGCAGTTATCCGCATACTTGCCGCTGTCCGCCTGGATGCCCCACTTGCCGTTGTTCAGCAGCAAGAACTTGAATTGGGCATACGCCCCACTCGAATTGGGGACGTGCACCGCCAGCATGTCCTTGGTGGAGCCCACGACGCACCCACCCCCGCAGCGAGCCACGAAGCTTCCGTTGTCCGCCTTGAGCGCGTATTTTCCGTTACCCACGTCCACCACCTCGAAGTCGGTGAAGGGGCTGGTGATGGCTCCGGGGTGGGTGGTGATGGTGCTAGTGATGGTGCTGTTCGCCATCACCTGGCAGCCGCCACAGCGCGCGAAGTACTTCCCGCCATTGGACTTGAGGGAGATTTTGGTGCCCGGGGGGAAGATCGGCTTGATGGTCCACTGGGCATAAGGCTCGCTGTTGGGATTCGTGGCGTGCGCGGTGACCGTGTTGGCCGTGGCGGCGTCCGGCGAGCAACTGTTGCAACGCGCAACGTACTTTCCGTTGTCCGCCTTGAGCGCGTATTTGCCGTTGGACAGCGTCTCGATCGAAAACTGGGCATAGGCAGGCGGAGTGGCGTCGGTGACGTGCACCGTCACGGAATCTGGCGTGCTGCCACCCACGATGCAGTTGTTGCAGCGGCCCACGAACTTACCATTGTCCGCCTTGAGGGCGACCTTGCGTTGCCGACGAGCACCAGTTGAAACTGGGAGAAGGGCTCAGCCGACGTCGTAGCGTGGGTAGTGACGGTGTCAGAAAAATCGCCGTTCGCGCCCTTCTGACAGTTGTTGCAGCGCGAGAAATACGTTCCCTGATCCGATTGCAGCGAGATCTTCAGTGGCGATGCCTCGTTTGTTCCCGGCACCAGCACGCACAGCGCCATCAAGCACATTACCCACTGCTTCAGTGAGGATTCCAAGCTCGTCTCCTTTTTGAACTGGTCGCGCCTCGTCTGGGGCGACCGCTCGCAGCCAAGTACCGTGGCTTTTTGGAACGGACCAATAAGCGTTTTGCAGGGTTGATAAATTGGGCAATCCATGCCTCCCCTCTATGGAAACCGCGAGGCGAGCGTTCCCCCTACGCCGTGCATCGCTTGCCTAACTCCGCTCAGGGGAGAGCTTTCTGCGCGCTCAGCGCCCCGGCTTCGAGACGTCCGGGAACTTGACGTTCCCCACGGTGACAATGCGGGTTCCGGGTGACTCCCAGAGCTTGAGCGTACAGGGGCAAACGAGTGGCCCCGGATCCCTCTCCGTCCCCACCACAACGTTTCCATCACCACCGGCAGGGATGGGGGCCGCCTGCCACGCGGACAGGTCCACCTTCTCACCCGTAGAATCCACCAGCACCGCCCCTGCCGCTATCCAGGGTGCAGCGTCCGCGTTGGCCAGCAGCAGCCGCACCGACAGGCTTATCGCGTGCGTGCCGCCCACGAGCGTGAGCTGTACGCCCTGCCATCCACGAAGTGGAGCGCGTTGGCCGGGAGGCGCTTCGACTTGCCGAGTTCCGTGGACGCGATGGTTCCCCAGCACCGGGGAGCGCGCACGCGCGTGTCGCCTTCACGCATCCCGGGACAGGATAGCGCGTCCGTCTCGAGCGGCCCGCGCCGTTCTGAACCCCCCGCTCATGGCCCGCTCTTCCAGAAATCTTTCGCGACCATGTCACACCGCCTCGGCCTGCCTCGTCCTGGCGGCGATCGTGGGAGCCAGAAGCCAAGGCATCATCTTCCCGCGCGATAACTGAGAGAGTGAGACATGAAGATCGTGGTCATCGGTGGGACTGGGCTGATCGGGACGAAGCTGGTGAGCAAGCTCCGTCATGTGGGACATGAGGTCGTCGCCGCCTCACCCGCGACCGGAATCAACAGCGTCACCGGCGCGGGGCTGGCGCAAGCGCTCGCGGGCGCCGAAGTGCTCGTCGATGTCGCCAACTCGCCGTCCTTCGAAGACAAGGCGGTGCTGGACTTCTTCGAGACGTCGGGACGCAACCTGATCGCCGCCGAGCTGGGTGCGAACGTCCGGCATCACGTGGCGCTCTCGGTGGTCGGGACCGAGCGATTGCTCGGCAGCGGCTATTTCCGCGCGAAGATGGCACAGGAGGCGCTGATCAAGGCATCTCCCATCCCGTACACACTCCTGCGCGCGACTCAGTTCTTTGAGTTCATGGGCGGCATCGCGCAGTCCGCCACCCAGGGCGGCAAGGTTCATCTCTCGCCCGCGCTCGTGCAGCCCATCGCGGCCGAGGACGTCGCCTCGGCTCTCGCCGACGTGGCGCTCGCCGCGCCGGCAAATGCCACGCGCGAAGTCGCCGGCCCCGAGAAGCAACCACTCGCCGAGTTTGTTCGTCGATATTTGAGCGCGAACGGGAAGTCCCTCGAGGTGATCGTCGACGCGGAGGCACCTTATTTCGGCGTCCGGCTCGATGACCGGTCCCTCACGCCCGGTGCCGAGGCGCGGATCATGCCAACCCGCTTCGAGCACTGGCTCGCCCAGTCTTCCGTCAGCACCCGGTGAGGCGATATCCCATGTCCAGAACACTCGCTCTGAATATCGCCCGGCTGCTCGGCTTCGGCCTGGCGGCGAACGGCCTCTTCATGCTCGTGTCGCCCGCGAGCTGGTATGTCGCGGTACCCGGTGTCATCACCACCGGCCCCTTCAACCAGCATTTTCTGCGCGACATCGGGCTGATCTTCCTTCTGCTCGGCACTGCCTTCCTGCTCGGCGCCGCCCGGCCAGGTACCCGGAGTCTCCTCTGGTCGACCGCCACGTTCTGGCTCTGCGGCCATGCCCTCTTCCATTTCTGGGAAGTGGGAGTTGGCATCTGTGGGCCCTCGGCGCTCGCGCGCGACTTCCCGGCGGTCACCCTCCCGTCGATCATCGGAATCGTGCTTTCGCTGTGGGCCGTGCGGGACGAGCGCGCCGTGCAGGCATCTGCCGCCTGAGGATCGTTCCAGTTGACACACCGTTCCGGTCTGTCAGGTGATGGCCGTTGCGGGCGCATGGCGCATTCCCCTCCGCGTGAGTCTGGTGTTGGATTCCCCGAGGAACAGGGGGGAATTCCATGCCGCGCCGTCAGATGGTCATTCCAGGAACGGGGGGAGTGCTCTACCAGACCGCGAGCGGAGCGCGGGCCGCGACCATCTTCGAGCTCCTCACCCAGGCCAATGCCGGGCAGACGCTGCGCTGTGAATACGGACCGGATCCGGAAGCGCTCGAGCCGCTCCACAACGCGCTCGCCACCGGCGGGTACATGACGCTCGCCTATGAGCCCTTCGGCCACGCGCTCCCCAAGTGGGAGTTCTTCGATTACGACTGGCGGCTGGACATCCGATACAGCGGCAAGCGCCTCGCCGAGCACCTCAAGGCCATGGCCCCGCAGGGTGATCGCTGGCGGCTGGTGGCGCACTCGCAGGGAGGGCTGGTGGTCCTGGCGGCGGCCCGGCTCCTCGGCGCCGAGGAATTGGCCCGGCTCGTCCAGGGCGTGAGTTTCGTGGGCGTGCCCTTCTTCGGCACGGTGAACGCGCTGCTCGCCTTGCTGGAGGGAACCTTCTTCAAGAAATCCATCCCCAAGGAGGTGGCGCGCACCTGGCCCTCCCTCTACCAGATGCTGCCACGGTGGAGCGTCACCCGGGGCAATCCCAACCGCCCCGAGCTGCTCCTCGACGCCACGTGGATGAACGCCGGGCTCCTGCCCGCGCCCGGTGCGCCCGTGGACCCCTCGCGGCACATCGACCGGGGCATGCTCGAGCGGGCGCGGGCTCTGTACCGGGCCACCACGACCGGCTATTTCGAGCCCCTGCGCAAGCTCGACTTCATCCGCATCTTCCAGGGCAACAACCTGAAGACTCCCTTCCGGCTCCCCCACTTCCCGAGCACGGAGGAGGTCATCTCCGTGGACGGCGACACCCTCGTCCCGGACCAGTTCACACGCGACAGGCTGCCCTCATGGGTGCAGGACGAGGCCACCATCCGCCGCCTGCCCGCGGCGGAGCACTCGCGGCTCTGCAGTGACTCCAACGTCTTCGGACTCTGCCTCTGATGCGCTCCGCTCCGCTCACGCTGACCGCCGTCCTCCTGCTCGCACTGGCCCCGGCCTCCGCCCAGACCCCACCGGTCCCCGGGCCCGAGCCCATCGCCGACAGCGACGGGGATGGCGTGGCGGACTTGCCTCCAGGCCAGACGGAGGCGCCCCCCTGCCATCCCGACCGGATGCAGGCGTGCGCCGACAACTGCCCGCTCGATGCGAATCCCGGCCAGGAAGACAGTGACGGAGATGGCGCGGGGGATGCCTGTGATCTCTGCCCACGGGTGCCCGTGAAGGATGGCGAGCACGCCGACACGGACAACGATGGTGTCGGCGATGAGTGCGACACGTGCCGCCTCCCCAATCCCCGGAACGAGAGCGGCGAACAGGCCGCGTGTCCCGAGGCGAAGTCCTACTCGGAGTGGCGCGATCCCAATCCCCTCGGCCGGCGGTTGCAATTCTTCATCCGCCCGCTCGCCCTGGGCTACCGCTACCGGGGGAGCTGGGTCGGCTCGACGGGGCTCGGGCTGCACCTGGGGGGCTCGCTGGGCAAGTGGCGCTTCGATGAGAAAGGCACGGCCTTGAAGGTCCCCTCCTGGTACTGGTTCGCCGGTGTGTATGGCGATTCGGTGAACCTCTTCGCGGCCGAGCACTTCGGCCCCTACGCGGCGCTCGACTTCCGGCCGATGAATTGGGCGCCCTACGCGCGCTCATGGGCCAAGGAGTTCAAGTTCGGCGTGGGGGCGCAGCTCGTGTGGTCCAAACGCGTGGAGGGCACCGAGAAGCGCCCGCTCCACCTTGGCGTGGGGCCCCGGGTGGGCTTCCTCGACATCCTCTCGGTGATGCCCTTCGCCCAGCTCGACCTCGCCAACGACGCCGCTTTCTCCTGGGGCGGCATGCTGGTGCTCGACTTCAAGATCCTCCAGGACCTGGGCGTGCCACTGGCGAAGTGAAGCGAGCTACCGCACCACGAGATCCGAGGGCTGCCGGGGCACCACCTCATAGGTGTTCTCGTACTGCGCCGACAAGCCCGTCGCATGGATGTCCTGGCCCACGGTCAGGGCGCGCAGCGTGGCCGGATCGAAGCCAGCCGACGCATGGATGTACACCTGCACCTCGCCCGAGCCGTCATCGACATACAGCTCATAGCCGTAGGGCAGTTCCTCATGAACGGCCTGGGTGATCTTTCCGGAGACGCGCACCAGCAAGCCCTCGGTGGACTCTCCGACGTTGCCGGTGCGCACGTCCTTGGCCCCCACCAGCTGAGTGCCCTCCAACGTCTCGACGGAGTCGGGCTCGCTCTCGAGGATGCGCAGATTGCTCTCCTCGTTCACCGTGCCCGTCACACGGACGTGGGCACCCAACCCGAAATCGAGCTTCCGCGCCAGCTTCACGTAGATGCCACCGGTGTTGTCCTGGAGGGCGAACCCCTCATTGCCCATGCCCGCGGCGAGAGCGCCTGGCTGCACCGTGACATACCCCTCCACGGTCACCTGGGTACCGTTGTCGCGGTTGCGTGCTTCGGTGATGGGCGTGGCCTTGGGCTGCTCGGAGCCTGAGTCACCACAGGCCGCGAGTACCGAGAGCGTCAACAGAAGGAAGCGCGGTCCCATGCGCAGACACGAAGAAAACGCCGAAGAAGAAGAGGTCATGATGGCGCCGAATAACGAGCACTCGACGCACCGTCAAGAAGCGAAGAGACGGAGAGTGAAAATCCATTCGGAACGCATCACCTCGTAGTGCGCGGAATCCCATACATCGGTCTCGGATGGCATCGCCCTATGCGTTACATGCCGGCGCACTCGTAGTCCAGGCGCTGGGCCCCTTCCCCCCGGCGGCTCTCTCGAGTGGCCCTGATGACCTGATGGAGGGGGTGGCATAGAATGCGCGGCTGAATGACTGCACCCCGGGATGGAACTCCCGCCGATCCGGAATCCTCCGCCGACGAAGTCTGGGAGTCCACGGTCCGTAAGGACGTGCTGGTGGGCCACCAGATTGGCGAGTACGTAATCCGCCGCCGCATCGGCAGCGGTGGCATGGGCGTCGTCTACGAGGGCGAGCACCCGGTCATCGGCCGCAAGGTCGCCATCAAGTTCATCCGCCCGGACTCCTCGGCGGGCGTCCACGCGAGAGACCTGGTGGGCGAGGCCCGCGCGGCGAGCGCCATCCGCCACCGCGGCATCATCGACATCTTCGGCTTCGGCACGCTCCCGGGCATCGGCCAGTACCTGGTGATGGAGTTCCTCAACGGCCGGCCGCTCGACGAAGTCATCATGGACCGGGCGCCGATACCGCCCGCCGAGGTCATCCGGTTCGCCATCGAGATGCTGGGCGCGCTGTCGGCGGCGCACGCCGTGGGCGTCATCCACCGGGACCTCAAGCCGGGCAACATCTTCATCGTCCTGGAGTCGAGCGGCTCGGAGTACGTGAAGGTGCTCGACTTCGGGCTCGCCAAGCAGGGGGCAACACCCCACGGCGTCACGCCGCAGACGCGCGCGAGCATGATCGTCGGAACCCCCGAGTACATGGCCCCCGAGCAGGCCTGTGGCCAACCGGTGAGCCCCCGGACGGACCTGTACGCCGTGGGCATCATCCTGTTCGAGATGCTCACCGGGCGGTTGCCCTTCCGGGGTGACTCGCCGATGCACGTGGCCATCCAACAGGTGCAGACCCCGCCCCCCACGCCCTCGTCCCTCGTGGACGGGCTGCCGCCCGAACTCGACGCGCTCGTCCTCCGGTTGCTGGCGAAGGATCCCGAGCAGCGGCCCGCATCGGCCGACGCGGTGGAACGCGAGCTGAAGGCCATCTCCAAGACGCTGGCCGTCGAGATGACCCGCCTGTCCGGCTTCGCCCGGTCCATACCGGAGCCCACCCCCAAGGCGCCTGCCCGGAGCAAGCGTCCGGCGGCCCCCGCGCGGGCCCAGACCGCGCGCCCGCGGCCCGCCCAGGAACCCGCTCCTCGTACCCAGCTTCTCACCGAGGAACCACCGCGGGAGGTGCACCGCGGCGCGGAGGCCCCTGACGCCGATGAAAGCGTGCGCCCGCCACGCTCTTCGTGGGGAGTGAAGCTGGCGGTGGCCTTGGGCGTGACGGTGCTTCTCATCGGATCGGGAGTGGGGCTGGTGACGCTCCGGTCCAACGAGGGTTCGAGCGTGCCGCGGGAGTCGGCGCCTCTGAACCCGGTGGTGGTGCTCCCACCCACCCCGAAGGAAGACCCCAAGGAGACGACCGTCTCGCGGCAGCAGCCGCCACCCCCCGTGAACCCACCGGACTCCCAGTCCGGAACGAAGACACCCGAGAAGAACGAGACGTCGGCGCCGCCGAAGTCCAACACGGCCTCCGCGCAACAGAAGGAGCCGAAGACGGGGACTGGCAAATCGCGCCGCATCAAGGGGAATGGAACCTTGAAGCTGGTGGCGGAGTGTTGGGCCCAGGTCTTCGTCGACGGCACCTATTTGGGGAAGGCCCCAAGGCCTCCCATCGCGTTGTCCGCCGGCAAGCACACGCTCGAGCTGCGCGACAATCCGAGGGTCCTCGAACAACGGAGAGAGATATTCATCCCGCCAAGTGAGACGCTCAGTCACACCATCACCTGCGGAATAGCGGGCTCCAGCGGCTAGCTGTTCCTCCAGCGACCCCTCGGAATATGCTCGGCGGCCGATGCGCCGACATCTGTCTCTCGCCGTGCTCCTCCTGACCGTGGCAATCGCTCCTGCCGCCACAGCGGGCGAAGCTCCCCTTCCAGGTCTCACCGCCTACCGCACCGGCGACTTCGAAGGTGCCGTGACGCAGTTCCGCGAAGCACTGCCGAACCTGCGGTCCTGGGATCGGATGCGGGCGTGGACCTATCTGTCCGCCTCGTTGTTCGCGCTCGGTAGACCGGCTGAAGCCGAGCTGAACCTGCGGCAGATGTTCCGCGAGTTCCCTGAAGCGAAGCTCGACCCTTCGGTATTCGAGCCTGATCTCGTCGCGCTCTCCGAGCGGGTTCACTCCGAAGAAGCCGCCAAGACACTCCAGAAGCAGCTCGCGAAACCCGCGCCGAAGGACGTCCCCTTCGTCATCACTCCCGTCGTCACCAAGAGTCCGAGCCCACTCCCATACATCGCGACCGGAGGAGCGGTCCTGGCGCTCGGCGCGGGAGCCTGGTTCATCACGTCGTCTTCGAATCAGCGAAATGAGCTCAACCGATCGTTCGACGCTTCCGGCCGCTCGACGCTGACGTACCCGCGGGCACAGGCGCTCGCGGGAGGAGCCAATCGCGACATGGCCCTGTTCGCGGTTTCGACCGCGAGTTCGGCGGCACTGACCGGTCTCGCCATCTGGCTGTGGACGCGGAGCGAAGAATGACGCCGCGGCTCACTGGACTGGTGTGCGTGGTGCTCGTTGGCTTCGGCTGCGAGGGACTTCCCGACGAGGGTCTGTACCTCTGCGAGCCCGGGCGGGTCTGCTCCCAGACCACCGCGGATGGGACGCCATACGCCTGCTACCCCGACGACTACTGCCGTCCGCCCGGCACTCCGAGCAGCGACACCGACGCCGGAGGCAACGACGCAGGAGCCACTGATGCTGGAGGTACCGACGCGGGTACCACCGATGCAGGCGCCCCCGACGCGTGCGTGCCGCTCTCTTGCGCGGTGGGAGTGTGCGGCTCGCTCGACAACGGCTGCGGGACGACCATTGACTGCGGCGGCTGCGGCACCGGCTTCTTCTGCGGAAACAACAGCTGCCAGCCGTGCGCGGCGACCGACCTGCCAGATGATGCGTTCGACGATCAGAACTGCGATGGAATCGACGGGCAGCTCGACGGCGGCATCTTCGTCTCCACGGACGGGGACGACAGCTCGCCGGGCACGAAGTCGCAGCCGGTAGCGTCGCTCGCGGTCGCGTTCGCCCGCGCACGGGCCGCTCCGCATAAGACGATCTACATCGGCGGTGGGACCTACAACGTCGGCGCGTCGGGCATGGTCTGGGACTCGCCGGTGTCGCTCTACGGCGGCTACTCCAAGGACTTCAGCTCGCGCAACGCGGTGACGAGACCCATTCTCCAGGTTGGCGCGGACGGCATCCGCGTGACCGCCACCGACGGCGGATTCACCCTGGAGCGCATTTCCGTGATCGCCGGAAACGCGGTCGGAGACGGCAAGCCGTCGGTCGCCATGGCGGTGCTCAACTCGCAGAACCTCGCGCTCCGCCACGCTTCGCTCCAAGCCGGCAATGGCGGCACCGGCTCGGGTGGACAACCCGGCGGCGACGGCGCGGCTGGCCCGGATGGAGCCGATGGAGGGACCGCGAACAACTCCACCGGCGGAACGGGAGCGGGCTCCACCGGATCGACCTGCGGCAGTACGGGCGGCGCTGGAGGCAGGGGCGGTACTTCCGGCACCGCCACGCCAGGCGTTGGCGAGTGGGGCATTGCTGGCACCAACAACCTCGGCTCCGGGGGCGGTGGCGGTACCCGCTTCACGGGCTGTGACTTCATGATGTGCAACGCGGACTGCCCGAATGGAATGGCGGGTACCGGCGGAAAAGGCGGCGATGGTGCCCCGGGAACCAATGGTTCGCGCGGGACGGCGGGGAACGGAACAGGTTCCATCGTCAGCGGCGTCTGGACGGCTGGGATTGGCGGCACCGGACCGACCGGCGGCAATGGACCCGGAGGAGGAGGAGGAGGCGGCGGCGGCGCATTCCTGATCCGCCCCAGCACCACCACTTACTGCTCGTTCTCGAATCCCGGCGGCGGGGGCGGCTCGGGTGGCGGAGGAGGTTGCAGCGGCGTCGGTGGTACCGGCGGTCACGGAGGAGGCGCGTCCATTGCGTTGCTGCTGGCGAACGCTCGCGTTCAGGTCACCGAGCTGACGCTCCAGAGCGGCACCGGCGGCAACGGAGGCCCAGGGGGTCCGGGTGGGAAGGGCGGAAGGGGTGGGGCAGGAGGCCAGGGAGGTCCCGGCTTCGACAGTCTGGGCGAAGCGGGTGGCCCGGGCGGACAAGGCGGGCGAGGCGGTGACGGAGGAACCGGGGGTCCCGGTGGAGGCGGTGGTGGCGGACCTTCCGTCGGCATCTACTGCACCGGTTCATCGACGGTCGTCCGCGACGGTGGCATCACCTTCGTCGCTGGCGCACCGGGCACGCCCGCGGACAACGGTCTCGCGGGCCAGGGCGGGGCGGCATACCAGTGCATGGGCTACCCCTGACCACGTCGGTGGCGGTGGTGAGACATTGATGTCGTCTCCCACCTGTTGAATTTTGCCTGCATCTCCTCGTCAGGCAGGTCGCGCAAAACAGCCGGGCCGGCGGACCACTCGAGGAGACATGTATGAACGCACGCAGGAGGCGTACCCGATGTGCCACGGGAATCGCGACGTTGTTGACGGTCGCGGCATGTGGCGAAACCCCAAGTGGCAACAACCCCAACCCCGGCGACGCCGCCAATTTCTCGGCAAGAGAGAACACGCGCGAGCAGACCTTACAGCAAGCCGGGTATCCGTCCCCCGACTTCGCGGTGACCTCGGTGAAGGGTCCCGCGAGCGTCCGTGAAGGCGAATGGTTCGCCACCACCGTGGAGGTCTGTAATCAAGGCACCGAGCCGGGCGCGACCACCGTGCGCCTCTTCCTGTCGGCGGACCCGGTCATCACCTCGGACGACCCCCTCACGCCGGCGTCGGACCTCCGGCTGGAGCAAATCCACCTGGCGGGGCTTGCTCCCGGTCAATGTCAGACGGAGACGGTGAACGTACGTGCCTCCGTGACCATTCAAGGGGCATACTTCCTGGGTGCCATCGCGAAACCCGCTCCCGGCGAAACCAACACGCTCGACAACGTGCGGACAGGAAACGCCATCGGGATTGGGAACCGGCCGGACTTCGTGGTGACGTCAGTGACGGGCCCCACGAGCGTCATGCCCGGCCAGGCGTTCCCCGCGACCGTGACGGTGTGCAATCCCGGGACGGCGCCGGGCACACCCAACGTGGAGCTGTACCTGTCGGCGGATACGGTCGTCACACCGGCCTCGCCGCTCACGCCCGCCTCGGACCTCCCGCTGGGAACACGCTCGATGAACATGCTCGCACCGGGCCAATGCCAGACGGAGACGCTGAATGTCTCAGCCTCCGTCCACCGAGAAGGCGCGTATTACCTGAGCGCCATCGTGGACCCGGCTCAGAGCGTGTCCGAGCTCATCGAGGACAACAACACGCTGGCGGCCACCCGCCTCGGCGTGGGCGCCGCTCCGGACTTCGTGGTGGCGTCGGTGACGGGTCCCTCGAGCGCGCTTCCCGGGCAGCCACTCACCTCCAGCGTCCAGGTATGCAACCAGGGAACACAGCCGGGCGGCACCTTGGTGGAGCTGTACCTGACCCAGGATGACATCATCACGCCTCACGTGCCGCCCAATCCCTTCACGGATGTGCGATTGGGAGGTCAGGCGTCGGGCATGCTCGAACCCGGTACGTGCCGGACACTGTCCTTCACGGGCAACCCGGGTGGCGTCGCCGAGGGTGCGTACGCGCTGGGCGCCATCATCGATCCGCTTCGCGGCGCCACCGAACTCATCCTGGACAACAACACGAGGCTGAGCCCTCGATTCGGAATCGGCACGAGCCCCGACCTCATCGTGGCGTCCGTCAGCGGTCCCACGAGCTTCAAGCAAGGCGATTCGGTCGCCGCCACCGTGCGGCTCTGCAACCAGGGCACCGCACCGGCGGGCGCGACCCAGGTGGAGCTGTTCCTCACCTCCAGCTCGGCCGCCCGCGTCCCCATGGGCACGGCGAGCGTGAATGCACTGGCCCCGAACGAGTGCCAGACCACCTCCCTCACGGGCACGCCGGCCCCCATCTCCGAAGGGACGTACACGCTCGGCGCCCGCGTGGACCCGGCCAAGGCCGTGGCCGAGCTCATCGAGGACAACAACGTCGGCACGGGCAACCGCATCGGCGTGGGCTGGCGGCCGGACTTCGTCATCAAGTCGGTGACGGGTCCCGCCAGCATCCAGCCGGGTCAACCGCTGACCGCCCATATCGAGGTTTGCAACCAAGGTACGCTGACGGATCAAACGCTTGTCGACTTGTACGTGTCCTCGGACGCCATCATCACGCCCCACATGCCGTCCCAGTCCTCACCCGACGTGTTCGTGAATCGCACCCCCACGGACATGATCGCGCCGGGCGACTGCCAGACGGTCACCATCGAGGGCAACACCTATGGCGTCATGGAAGGAGCGAACTACCTCGGCGCCGCGGTGGACGTGCCCAACAACATCCCCGAGTTCTTCGAGGACAACAATGTCCATACCGGCAGCCGGCTGGGCGTGGGGAACCGGCCGGACTTCGTGGTGGTGTCGGTGACGGGCCCCTTGAGCGCCAGGCCGGGAACGCCCATCACCGCCACGCTCGAAGTGTGCAACCAGGGCACGCAGCCAGGAAGCACCCCGGTGGAGCTGTTCCTGTCCCAGGACACGGTCATCACCCCTCCTACGGCCCCGGGCGTGCCTTCCGACTACCCCTTGGGTCTGACCTTCACCAACAACCTGGCCCCCGGCCAATGCGAGACGCGCTCCGTCCAGGTGAACACCGGGTCGGCGGGCTTGGGTGATTACTACCTGGGAGCCATCTCGGACGTCGGGAACGCAGTCCCCGAGCTCATCGAGGACAACAACAGCCGGACGGGCACGCGTATCTCGTTCGAGTACTGAACCTCACCGCGCTCGACGTGAGTCCGTCAAGGGCCGGCTCGTGACTGGAGCCGGACCGCCGCGCGGGACGTGTCCGCCTGCTCCTGGTGTGGGGGCAGGCGGCGGATGGGCTTGCACTTCGTGCCCTGTTCCAAGGTGCACACAACCAAGACACCAGCGATAAAGGAGATTGAATATGACCCACAAGAATCCCACGAAAATAGCGGTGCTCGGCAGTGGCCTCATGGGAAGCGCACTGGCGCGAGCCTTCGCGGCAGCTGGTCACGAAGTCGCGGTTTGGAATAGGACTCCGAGCAAAGCAAAAGCGGTAGGCGGTAGTACCATCGCGATTGAGGATCTGATCGAGGCCGTATCGGGACGAGAGCTTGTAGTCATCTCCTTGTCCAACTACGCCGCCTGCTTCGAATTGCTCTCCTCCGACGGCATCGCGTCGGCACTCGCCGGAACGACTCTCGTTCAGCTCACCAGCGGATCACCCGCGGATGCTCGCGCGGGGCTGGAGTGGGCGAAGGCACGCGGCGTGGACTACCTGGACGCCGCGATACTCGCCTATCCGAGCTTCGTAGCCACCGATTACGCGACGGTTTTCTACGCCGGGTCGCGCTCGGTCTTCGACCGGCACTTCGAAACCCTCCAGGCAATAGCCAAGAACTCGATCTACGTCGACGAGAAGATCGGTTCCGCCGCGACGCTCGACTGCGCGATTCTCGAGGCCTACTACGGGGGCTCCCTGGCATTCCTCCACGCCACGGCGATGTGTAAGGCGGAAGGTCTTGACCCGAAAACCTTTTTCTCACACAAGGACGCCTTCCTCGGCTTGATTTCCGTCACCGCCGACGCAGCGCGGGGCATGCTCGAAAGCAACGACTTCTCTGGTGACCAGTGCAGTCTGAACACCCACGTCGCGGCAATCGAGCACATCGTCCGGCTGAGCGAAGACGCCCGCATCAGCACGCGCTTTCCGAAAGAGTTGCTCGACAACTACAAGCGAGCCATCAGCGCGGGCTTGGGTAGCAAGGAATTGCCAGCCGTGTTCCGCACCCTTACGCGGGATTGACGCCTGGAACACCGCCAGCCTCCAGAAGCTCCAGGCGAGCACCTCCTGGAGGCACGTGGTGCCCCCCTCTCCGGTGGAGGCGGCGGAAATCGAAGCCGTCCAGGAAGAGACCGTCAGTCCCCGTTTTCCCAGCGCATGTCGCCGCCGCCCGATGTCCTATAATCAACACTCCTCAATGGCTGCTCATCCACTCGAATTGAAAGAGGTGGACAGCGCGCCTTCAGACAAGACATACCCACCGCGCGTGTCACCACGACTCAAAGTCCGACACAAGAAAAGGAAGACGGTAGGCTCATGACTCTCAAGAACTTTCTCGTAGGTGCCGTGGGTACGGTGGCTATCCTTGGAGCCCCCCAGGCGTTTGCCTGGGACACCAATGCAGTGCAGCGCGGATGGGTCGACGCCATTGGCACGGTCCCCTATTCTGGCGCTGTCTTTGGGCCTTCGATACCGATGAGCATTCAAGGGTGGGCCTGCGTCCGTCCAGACCTGTCCGACGCGGGAGTGCCCCCAACGCAGATCGCCGTTTCCTACTATTCCCCGTCGACGGGTCAAGTGATCGCGCTGCCCCTTCTCGCGATCCGTCAGGTCGAGTACCGGCCCGATCTCGCGGCCTACAGCGCTTGCGCGGGTTCCTACCGTGGTTTCACGGTATGGGTCACGAAGCCCGTGACCACTCCGACGACCTACTACGTTGCCTTTCAGGGGCCGCATGGGACGACCTTCCTGGAAGGTCAGTCCTCCTACTGACCCAAGGGATTGGGCGGGCCTTCTCTCAGAAGCTGTTGAACAGAGGAGGATTATCGCATCGGCAGTGCATTAAATGATTTCCGATGTTGGGCCAGAACCATGGCCAGCGCATCGCGGCCAGGCGCATGGAGTGCATGCGCCTGATGTCGCGTGCATCCGTACCCGCTACCTCTCTGGTGGACGATTGCTGCTTTGTCACTCCCGCCCTGAGCGCTGCCGCATCACCTCCTGGTTGCCTTCCAGCAAAGTAGGGGCGGAGCTGAGCCAGCCCCTCATTTTAGCAAGCGAGGGAGGGAGCGACGAGTGGGTTGATTGGTGCGAGAAGTAGGACCCGCCTGCTTACTTCTGCGGTCATGCGCAAGCCTCGCCTCAATGACCAGCAGGTTCACTCCTTCCTGAAATCTCTCTTTCTTCGGCTGCACCGCTCGCGACCTTCGCCGAGCGCGGCACTCGTCCGTCTTCAAGCCGCTGCCATCACGTCGAACTCCGGACGGTTACAACCTCGGGCATTTTCTTCGCGCGCCTTGAAGAGCGCGCGCCGCGGCGTTACGCGAGGAAGTCCCTGGCCTCGTCGCTCTCCCTATCGAGGGAAGTCACCAGCTCGGTGCGGCGCTTGAAGTCGTGCCGCGCCAGCGCGAAGACCACTTCGCTGGGGAGACGGCCTTCACTTCGCCCTGTCGCACCAGGAAGCGCAGATACGAAGCAAGCACCTCGGGAATCCACCCGAGGCTGGCGCGTGATGAAATGAGCCGAATCAGTTCACCACGATCTCTTTTGGAGACTCGTTACCCTCGATGATGGGCGCACTCTGGCGCTTCGCTTCATCTTCGTAGGCAACCAGGACGAGCGCTCGTAGCTTCTCGATGTCACTCGTCGTGTTGAAGTACACACGGCTCTTGCCAAGACTCTCGGGAGTGGCTTCCACCTCGAAACCTTTCGCCAGCATCGAGGCCTGCTCGATGGGAACGCGCGTCACGAGGGACTTCCTCTTCCCATTGGTGAAGGCACGCAGGAACCAGGACGTGACCTTGCCCAGGTTGATACCGAAGTAGCTGGCGGAGTCCTTGTAGCTCACGGTCTGCTTGACTGGAGATTCAGAGCAGATCCGCTGAACAACCCTGAAGATTTCGAGTTCCACTTCCGTCGTTTCAGCCTGAACCGAGGAAGGGACTGGTTCAACCGCGACAGCGGCGGCTTGAAGCGATTCGGCGGGAGAAGCAGCAGGAGGCGGCACGGACGAAGGCGCGACAGTCGTTGCGTTCGGCTGGGCAATCTCCTGCTGGATGGACTTCGTCATCATGTCGAGCAGCGTCGTTTGGATGGACTTCTTGACGATGGGAATGAAGCGTTCCACCACGCCCTTCGTCACGCGTCCCGAGACAAGTTCGACCTCGGCAAGCAGGAACCGAACGAAACTCTCCGACGGGTTGCGCAGTAGCTCGTTGATGAGGTTGGTGACCTTCCCAACGAAAATGATTTCTTGCGCGAATCCCTGGATGGAATCCGAGTTGAACGCCTCCTTGGTGAAGGGACGAATCGAGTCAACATCCCGGTCGGTGAACGAGAGCAGGTTGAACTCCATGAACGGAGCGGAGTCCATCATGTTCTGCGACTGGAGGTCCGTGAAGAAGCGGTAGCGCAGACCATTGGTGACGATTCCGATGCGCACCGACGGCGTGGCGTTGAAGTAGCGCGCCAACTGGCCATCATGATCCTCAGGAGCCACATCCGCGGCTTTGCACTCGATGAAGATGGCGGGCTGCCCCTTCAAATGGAGCGCGTAATCAACTTTCTCCATCACTCCGCCCCGCTTCTTGGCGAAGTCCGCTACGTATTCCGGCTGGGTCTCAGTAGGATCGTAGATGTCGTAACCGAGAACTTGGAGAAACGGCAAGATGAGGGCTTGTTTCGTGGCTTCCTCGCCCTTGATGAATGCCTGCCGCTTCTTCACCTGCTCCGCTAAAAGCTTCAAATCCTCACTGAGTCCCATTCGATCCCCCCTCTCACGTACAGGCCGAGGAACCACACGTGGCAGCAGCTTCTCGGAAGCTTACTGCAATACTGGGTGACACCCAAGTCGGGTTATGTGCAGGAGGGTGGCCCCGGATAACAGAGGGCTCACGAGCGGTTCCGTGTCGTCATGGCGTTCGATCCTTGGGGGTGGAACGAATTTGCACGCCCCCCGCTCAGATTCAATTCCGTGCCAGCCCCTATTCAACACCCTCTTCGGCAGATCCGTCACGCTCTAGCGTTTGACATCCGCGCATTCATGGTCACGTTGAAGCCTCATGCGCGGCTTCCCACATCCCATCGCCCGAGGGTTGAGGCTGGTACTCGCATGCCTCACCGTCCTCGGGGCCAGCATGCCGGCGCATGCGCATCCGGCCAGCGAGACCGCGGTGGCCGCCTGGGTCGAGCGCCGCGAGCCGACGCAGCGCCCGGCGCTGGAATCGTCCGTCCGCCTCGGACGCGCGGTCCCGGTGTCCTCGTGGGTCCCCGCTCCTGCGGCGTTCACGGCGTCCATTGGAGAGGCGCGCACCGCGGCGCCACCGCAACGCCTCTTCCTCGTTCATCGCGCGCTCCTCCACTGAGCCTTTCCGGGGTCCGGTACCTGGAAATTCTTTCAGCTGGAGGAGTCCACCATGACCTTGCGTCCCAAGGCCGTGCGCACCTTCGCGCGTGCCTGCTCGCGCTTCACCTTTCGTGTCATCCGACTGCTGTTCATCCTCGGCCTGGTGGTCCTGCCCGCGCCCCTGACGGCGTGGGTGGTCCTCATCTTGGAACCGCTCCGCCGCAACGTGCCGACCGAAGTCCTCCGACAGGAGCATCAGCCACCCAAGTGAGGACATGCCCGGGAATTTCGTCAGCCGGCGACAGGGCTCAACGCAGGCGTACCTTCAGGTGCTCCTCATCGGCACTGGGCCTTCCCAGGAAGAAATCCAGCAGGCGTCCCTCAACGGAATCCCGTTCCCAGACCGCCGCCCGCTCGAGCCCCACACATTCCTGGGGCTCGGCGGCCCTCTCGTGGCCAGTGGTGTCGAAGATGGTGCAGCGCCGGAAGTTTCCTATGTCCTGCATGAATTGAACAACAGGCTGGGTCAGCTGCTCCTCAAGCACCTTCCGCCCAATGAATTCCCACGCCTCCAGGGCTAGATGGCGGACAGCGATCCTGAAGAGGATGGGTTTTGACGCGATCCTGTCCAGATCAGATTCCGGCTCCGTGGTTCTGTAGTTGTAGAAGGCCGCATACGGCGACTCCAGCAGCCTTGCGTAGGCAAAGGATCCATCGGCGAGGGCAATCCTGACAACTGCTCCTGGCATGTGCTTCTGCTTACGCATCTCTCAAGCACTCGTGAGCAACTTGCCTGATGGAATGTTTCGGTCAGGGATCATCCAATGCGACCCCAGCGAGTGGGGCGCTCCCAAGTCAGTCCTTCGCGGCGGGCCCCTGTAGCGCCAGGGCCCGCAGGTCCGTGCGGCGGATCTTCCCACTCACCGTCTTGGGCAGGTCCGTCACGAACTCGATGTCGCGCGGGTACTTGTAGGGCGCCGTGATGCGCTTGACGTACTCCTGCAGCTCGCGCGCGAGCTCACTCGAGCCCGTGAAGCCCGGCGCCAGCACCACGTAGGCCTTGATGCGCTGGCCCAGGCGCTCGTCCGGAACTCCCACCACGGCCGACTCGGCCACGGCCTCGTGCTCGATGAGCGCCGATTCCACCTCGAAGGGCCCCACCCGGTAGCCGGACGTCTTGATGACGTCGTCGCGCCGACCCACGAAATAGAAGTAGCCGTCCTCGTCCTTCACCGCCCGGTCGCCCGTCACGTACCAGTCGCCTCGAAAGGCCGTCTGGTTCGCCGCGTCGTCCTGGAGGTAGCCGTCGAAGAGCCCCACGGGCCACTCCGGTTTGACGCGCACCGCGATGTCGCCCTCCTGGCCCGCGCCCACCTCCCGTCCCTCGTCGTCGATGACGGACACGTCGAAGCCCGGCGAGGGCTTGCCCATGGAGCCCACGCGCGGCTCCAGCGCGGGGAACATGCCCACCACCACCACCGACTCCGTCTGTCCGTAGCCCTCGCGGATGTGCAGCCCCGTGGCCTTCTTCCAGGCGTCGATGACCTCGGGGTTGAGCGGTTCCCCCGCGCTCGCCACGTGCCGGAGTGACGACAGGTCATACCGGGACAAATCCTGGAGTACGAGCGCCCGCCACGCCGTGGGCGGCGCGCAGAACGTCGTCACCCGCTGCCGCTCGAGCATCCGCAGGAAGGCCGCCGCGACGAAGCGGCCCCGGAAGTCGTACACCACGTTGCACGCGCCCTGGCTCCACGGGCCGAACAGCTTGCCCCACGCGCACTTGGCCCAGCCCGTATCCGACAGCGTCAGGTGCCGGTCCTCCGGCGTCAGGTCCAGCCAGTAGCGGCCCGTCACCTGGTGCCCCATGCCGTAGCTGGCCTGGGTGTGCTGCACCATCTTCGGCATGCCCGTGGTGCCCGACGTGAAGTAGAGCAACATGGGGTCCTCCGCCCGCGTGCGCGCGAAGGTGTCCCCGGCCGCTCCCGGCTCCTCGGCGGACGTGTATTCCATCCAGGGAGAGCCCGGGGGGACCGGGCCCACGCTCACCCAGCACTTCGCGGCGTCCGTGCCCACCAGCCCCTCGAACCGGTCCAGACAGCTCGCCTCCGTGAGGACGGCCTGGGCGCCCGCGGCCTGGAGCCGGTAGCGCACGTCCTTGGGGGTGAGCATGGGCGTGCCCGGCATGAAGACGATGCCCGCGCGGATGCACCCCAACACCAGGAACCACCACTCCGGAACGCGCGGCATCATCACGAAGACCCGGTCGCCCTTGCCCAACCCCAGGCCAGTGAGGAATCGCGCCGCGTGCAGCGAGCGGTCGCGCACCTGCCGCCAGGTAAAGCCGCGCTCCTGGCCCCCCTCATCACTCCAGTGCAGCGCCAGCGCGTCGGGACGCTCACGCGCCCAGCGGTCGGTGACGTCCGTGGCGAAATTGAAGGACTCGGGGCGCTCCCACTGGAAGCCGCGCCGGGTGGCCTCGTAATCGGTCATGTTGCGGGCGGGGGTCGAGGACATGACCCCGAGCCTGACACGGGCCGGGCCTCCGGGGGAGAGGCCTCCCCGGGTGAAAACACCCCGCTATTGGCGCGCTAATGGAAGCGGTTGACGGTTCCAGACAAGCCGTCAGGTCCCGAACCAAGGCAAGTAGCGGCTTCCACGACGCCGTCAGGTGTCCAGGGAGGGTCCCATGAACGCGATTGCACTGCCCCACGCCGCCCAGCGCCGTCCGTTTAGCGTTTATGCCCGAGTGCTCGCCACCCAGATTCTCTACGTCGCCCCGCTGCTGTGGCTCCTCGAGCTGCTGCAGAACCAGGCCTGGAGGGCGGCGAATGGAACGTACGGCTGGGTCTATCCGGACTCTCCCTATGGGTGGTTCTCGTTCGGGAGCATGGTGCTGTGGGTGGGCTCGGTGTTCCTCATGTGGACGCTGCACTACTACTGGTTCCACCCCAAGCAGTTCCGGCTGTGGACGCGCGTCGGCATCGCCTCGGCGATCTGCTGGGCCGGCGAGTGGGTGGGAGGCTTCATGGCGGTGGAGCTCACCGGCAAGCACCTGCACGTGTGGCCGGGCGCGGCGCTCGTGTACGTGAGCTTCCCCGCCCTCTTCTTCTGGGTGAGCAACGTCATCGTCTACCACCTGCTCACCGTGTGCGGCGCCGACCTGACGCCCACCTACGACTCGCCCGCGGACATCTAAGCCGGTTCTTCCGAGCGGGTCAGGAGGGAGAGTGTCCTTCCTCCTCCTGGCGGATGTAGACATCCACGTAGGTGAGGTTCCACACCGCGTCGATCACCGCGCGATACGGCTCTCCCGCTTCGACTTCCGCCTCGGTGACCGAGGTGTTGAGCACGGAAGAGCCACAGCGTTTACCCCCCGCCACACTCCCATCCAGGCTGAGCGTCAGGCGGTACCAGCCCGCGGCGGAGACGTGCGACGGCAACAGGGCCTGTCCGGGTTCCCAGTCATACCGCAGCAGTGCCTTGCCCCGGGCATCCACCCCGGCGGCCAAGCCTGTCCGCTCCGTCCCCCGCTCCCAGAGGGCCTGGTTGACGAGCGTGGCGGCGGCACCCGTCCATTCGCCCGCGACCGCGTTCCACCGGAAGGCCTCGTCCCGGGGGCGAGAGCCCTCGCCCGACGCGACGAGCTTCTGCACGGTGAGCCGCGCGCAGGGGGTGATGACCGTGGCGTCCCCACTCTCGATGAGCAGGGGCCGGGACGGCTCCTCGTTCGTGGCCCGCACGCCCCACGCGCCCTCCGCCTCCGGCAGGCGCAGCATCTCGTAGGCCGGCAAGGGCTCGTCGAGCACGGTGTACAGCGTGGCTTCCACGCGCACGCGCGCCGCGGTGGACCACGTGGTGTTCTCGAGCGTGTCGCTCCAATCCACTTCGGACACGCTCACGGGCTGTCCCGACGTCCCGAGGAAGACGCCCGCCTGCCAATGGCCTGGATTCGTCTGGGGATAGACGCGCCACGCGTCCACGCCGGGCGGAGGCGTACAGCGGCTCGGCGGGCAGAGCACGGGCTCCTGACCCCGCAGCCACCCGTACCACCAGGGGCCCCGCAGCGAGGTGGACCCCGGACCCATCCGCACGGGCAATCCCCTGCCTTCCGGCAACACCACGGGAAAGGACAGGCTGGACGCATCCGCCCGCGCGCCCATCGGACACAAAACCAACCCCACGAGCGCACACGACCTCGTGGCCCGGATCACGACTCCCCGCTTCATGTGAGCGCCCCCCCCGCTCGACGCCCACCCCAACTCCTGGGGCCCTCATGGCATCGAGGTGCGCAGTGACTTGGGGATGACGCCTCGCGACAACAAGCGGCCTTGGAGTCCCAGGCCCCGCGCGCGCGAGCAGAGTGTCGTTCAACGCACCGCCCGCTCCTGGGGAGTCGCCGGTCGTGAACGGAGAACGTGCGAGGCGTGACTCCGGGGCATCAATCCATCTGCCCCGGGCGACGCCCAACATCCGGCCCTGTACCGCCTCTGTCCCCGGGCGCGTGACTCCGGCTACCGCCTCACGGAGCATGCGCGCCTGGCCCTCGACTTCGGGGGGTTGCACCGGGTGTGCCCACCGGTGCGCGTCACGAGGACTCGCCGTCGCGACGGGAGTCCTCGGACTGGGGGACGAGGCTTCTGACTCGCGGACCGCCAGGCCCACGAGCAACGTTCCCCGGATACTCGCGGTGGAACGAGGGACATGCACGGCGTGCCTCGCGGGGGGCGCGGGGCGGACGGCGGCCGGGCCGTGCGAATGAGGGATGTTCTCCTCGAGATGAAGGGCGAGCGCATCGAGCGAGGCATCCACGCCGATACAGCCCGAGGCCGACACCGCGAGCAACAGCGCCGCCACCAGGGCCCGTGTCCCTCCGGGCCCCATGCGTCCGCGTGCTCTGTCGACCTCGCCACTCATGTAGGGTGCATGTGTTACCTCGCCCCCGCCCAAGCGCAATTCTTCGGATGGTGAAGAAGATCTCCGAAGGCCCCGCGAAGCCCCTCCATTACGCTCCGCGGCGTTTCGTCTCTCCCCGACCCCCCTCAACGGAGCCGCATCCCCATGGACATCAAGGCCGCCATCGCGTTCGAACCCGGCAAACCCCTGCGCATCGAGACGGTGCGGCTCGAGGGCCCCAAGGCGGGTGAGGTCCTCGTCGAGCTCAAGGCCACGGGCCTGTGCCACACCGACGCGTACACCCTGTCCGGAAAGGATCCCGAGGGGCTGTTTCCCAGCATCCTCGGACACGAGGGCGCGGGCATCGTGGTGGACACGGGCCCGGGCGTCACCTCGGTGAAGAAGGGCGACCACGTCATCCCGCTCTACACGCCCGAGTGCCACCAGTGTAAGTCGTGCCTGTCGCGCAAGACGAACCTGTGCACGGCCATCCGAGCCACCCAGGGCAAGGGCCTGATGCCGGATGGCACGAGCCGCTTCCACCTGGGGAAGGAGCCCATCCATCATTATATGGGCACGTCCACCTTCGCCCAGTACACGGTGCTGCCGGAGATCGCCGTGGCGAAGATCCGCGAGGACGCCCCCTTCGACAAGGTCTGCTACATCGGCTGTGGCGTCACCACGGGCGTGGGCGCCGTCGTCTACACCGCCAAGGTGGAGGCGGGCGCCAAGGTGGTCGTCTTCGGACTGGGAGGCATCGGCCTGAACGTCGTCCAGGCATGCCGCATGGTGGGCGCGGATCAGATCGTCGGCGTGGACCTGAACCCCCGGCGGCGCGAGATGGCGGAGAAGTTCGGGCTCACGCACTTCGTCAATCCGGCCGACATGCCCGCGAGCGAGCTGGTGCCCTACCTCGTCAACCTCACGGGTGGCGGCGCGGACTACAGCTTCGAGTGCATCGGCAACGTGAACACCATGCGCCAGGCGCTCGAGTGCTGCCACCGGGGCTGGGGCGAGAGCATCATCATTGGCGTGGCCGCCTCCGGCCAGGAGATCAGCACCCGGCCCTTCCAGCTCGTCACCGGACGCGTGTGGAAGGGCAGCGCGTTCGGCGGCGCGCGTGGCCGCACGGACGTGCCCCGCATCGTCGACTGGTACATGGACAAGAAGATCAACGTGGATGACCTCGTCACCCACACCCTGCCGCTCGAGCGCATCAACGAGGGCTTCGACCTGATGCACAAGGGCGAGTCCATCCGCGCGGTGGTGAAGTACTAGCCATGGAGACGCCCCTTCAAACGGTCTCCGAGCACGCCTGCTTCGGTGGCACCGTCGGCTTCTACAAGCACACCTCCCAGGCGTGCGGCGGGGAGATGCGCTTCTCCGTCTACGTGCCGCCCCAGGCCCGGGCGGGCACCCAGGTGCCCGTCCTCTACTACCTCTCCGGCCTGAGCTGCTCCGAGGAGACCTTCCAGATCAAGGCGGGGGCCCAGCGGCTCGCGGCGGAGCTGGGACTGATGCTCGTCGTCCCCGACACGAGCCCTCGCAACACCGGCATCCCCCAGGAGGACGCCGACTGGGAGGTGGGCACCGCCGCCGGCTTCTATGTGGACGCGACCCAGGCCCCCTGGGCCCCGCGCTTCCACATGTACAGCTACGTCACCCAGGAGCTCCCCGGGCTGGTGGGCAAGCACTTCCCCGCCCGGATGGATCGCGAAGGCATCTTCGGCCACTCCATGGGAGGACATGGCGCGCTCATCTGCGCCCTGCGCCAGCCGGACCGCTACCGCTCCGTCTCCGCCTTCGCCCCCATCAGCGCCCCCGTGCGCTGTCCCTGGGGACAGAAGGCCTTCGGCAAGTACCTGGGTCCGGACACCGAGGCCTGGCGCGCGTGGGATGCCACGGAATTGCTGCGCGGCGGGGCGCGAATCCCCCCGCTCCTGGTGGATCAGGGCACGCGCGACAAGTTCCTCACGGAGCAATTAAAGCCGGATTTATTGAGCCAGGCCTGCGAGCAGGCGGGTCAGCCCCTGACACTCCGCACCCAGGACGGCTATGACCACGGCTATTACTTCGTTTCGACCTTCATGGCGGACCACCTGCGGCACCACGCCGCGGCGCTAACCGCCTGATTCTCCAAGGTTTCGTGCTTCCTCGCCCCGAGGGCCACCCAGCGGGCCCTCGGGCGCCGGGCGGGAACACGAGCCAGGAAGCGGGATCTTGTCACTCGGAGAGGTGACAGGAAGGCAGCGCGGGAAGTTGAAAAAGACGCCACTTGTCCTTGTGGGCTCAACGACGAAAGGACAGAGATTGAAGCGACTGTTGAACATTGCCCCCCTCGCGCTGCTACTGCCCACCCTGGCCTCGGCCGCCGTCGTGTGGAAAGGCGACCTCGAGACGGGCAACCTCTCGCAGTGGGACAAAGAGCAGAGCGTGAACTCGAACCGCCTGCTGGTCGTCAATTCACCCGTGCGCGAGGGCAAATACGCACTCAAGGTTACCGTGCGAAAGGGAGACAATCCCATCAACGCCAGCGGCAACCGCAATGAATTGGTTTATCTGAGCCACGAGACCCCCGGCTCCGAGTATTTCTACAAGTGGAGCACGCTCTTCCCCCAGAGCTTCCCCAAGTCGAACAAGTGGGCGCTCTTCACCCAGTGGCACCAGGAGGGCAACAGCGGCTCTCCCCCGCTCGAGATGTACGTGGCGGGAGATCAGATGAAGCTGCGCGTGGGCGGTAGCAGCGGGAAGATCGTCTGGACCAAGCCCCTGCAGCGCGAGCACTGGAATGACTTCGTGCTGCACGTGAAGTGGTCGCCCAAGAAGGACACCGGCTTCATCGAGCTGTTCCATGACGGCAAGGTCGTCGTGCCCAAGACGTACATGGCCACGCAGTTCTCCAACCAGAGCAACTACCTCAAGCTGGGCCTGTACCGCGATGCGTCCATCGCCCAGGAGGGCATCGTCTACCACGACGGTTTCACCCAGAGCACCCAACGCGAGGACGTGCTGCCCAACGAGCTGGCCGCCGCGGAGCCCGAGACGGCTCCCGTCCCCGAGCAGGCCGATCCCTCCGAGGGCCCGCCTGATTCCGACGCGGCCTCGGGTGACTCGGGCGCCATCGCCCAATTGCCCCCGGGCACCTCTCCCGGCACGGTGGGCCTCGTCCCCGGCGGCACCCCCGAGGAGGCCATGGCGGCCGCGGGCTGCGGCGCTTCCGCGACGGGTGGCATGCCCGTGCTCGTGGCCGGAGTGCTGACGGCGCTCGCGCTGGCCAGCCGCCGCAAGACGGCGACCGCCCGCGCCAGCCGCTCCACCCCGCGCTGAATCCGGTCCTCTCCGGCCTGTCCGCCCTCGAGTCCTTTGGACTCGGGGGCGGTGCCATGGAGACGGCCTCCCTTCGCGGAGTGCCGAGCGACATGAAATCCCTGACCGTGGTCCGGCGTGAAACCGGTTCGACGTGGGTGGAACTCCTCCGGGGCAGGGCGCTCGAACAGCCCGCCCGCCGCGTCTTCACCCTCCTGGAAGACGGAGAGACGGAAGCGGGGCACTGGGACTTCGCGGAGTTGGACCGGCGGGCCCGCGCCATCGCCGCCACCCCGCAATGGCAGACACGGGCCGGCGAGCGGGCCCTGCTGCTCTACCCCTTCGGCCTGGATTTCGTCGCCGCCTTCCATGGTGGAGCGGGTGCTCGGCGCGGGCGGGCGCCGCATGGAGGAGGAGCACGTGGCGCTGCTGGGCGCGGGCTCCATCGGCACCGCCATCCTGCGCCTGCTGCTGCGCACCCTGCCTCATCGAGGAGCTGAGCGCGGAGCCGGGCTACACTACCGCGAGCTGCGCCTCGAGGCCGCCCGGCCCTATGTGGAGGACTACCTCCTGGACGAGGACCTGGTGGGGATGTTCCGCGCCCGCTTCGGCACGGGGTAGTGGCCCGGATTCCCACTCCTCGTGTGGGTTAGGTATGTAAAACCCGCTCCGGGAGGTCGGATTCTGGCGCGAGGTGAACACAAGGGGTGGCCTGGAGCGCCATCCGATGTCCACCGCCCGAGGTCATTTGAAGGAGGGAGGGCCCGGGGGGTGGTAGAGTGTGCCGCGTGCCGCGGTGCGTGACATGCGGACAGCGTTGGGAGGGGGCCCACGCGCATTGTCCTCGGGGAGCCACTCCGACCGACTCGCTTTCAACAGCGAGCGGCCGGACGGTGCCATGGCGTCACATCGCCGGGTACCAGCTGGAACACGAGGTGGCGCGCGGGGGCTTTGGCACTCTCTACGCCGCCCGTCGGGAAACGGATGGCCTCCAGGTGGCCATCAAGGTCGCCCATTCCGAGGTGGCCCTGGCGCGCTTCCAGCTCGAGCGCGAGGCCCAGGTGCTGCGCGCCATCGGTCCGCCCACGGTGCCCGCCGTGCACGAGGGCGGAGTGCTTCCGACGGGCACGCCCTACCTCGTCATGCAGTTCATCGCCTGGCCCACCCTGGCCCAGCGGCTGGCCCAGCTCTCCGGTCCCATGCCCCTGCCCGAGTTCGCTCCCCGCGCGCGCTCCCTGCTGGACGCGCTCGAGTGCGTGCACGGCCAGGGCTTCCTCCACGGCGACCTCAAGCCGGAGAACGTCTTCCTCGACGAGGACACCCCGCGCGCGGGCTTCTTCGACTTCGGCCTCGCCCGGCCCTCGGGCGCTCCAGCCCTCCCCGCCGCCGACGAGCCCACCCCGCCCGTGGGCGAGTCCTTCGCGGGCACCGCCGAGTACATGTCCCCCGAGCAGTGCTCCGGCCCCCAGGGACTCGATCTCCGCTCGGACCTCTACTCCCTGGGGGTGCTCTTCTACGAGATGCTCACCGGGCGCCCGCCCTTCTTCGGCCCCACCGCGGACGTCATCCAGGCACACCTGGCGCGCCGGCCCCTGCGGCCCTCGGAGCTCGCGCCCGTCCCGGCCGCGCTCGAACAGGTGGTGTTGCGCTGCCTCGCCAAGGAGCGCGAGCGCCGCTTCGAGTCCGTGAACAACCTGCGGTCCGCGCTCCTGGAGGCCCTGGCCCACGCCAGCAAGCCGCCCGGCCCACTCCTCGAGAAGACGCCCCCGCCCGACAAGCCTCCACCCCCCGCCGCGCCCGGCGTGCGGCGCTCGGTGGCGGTGCTCTTCTTCCGCTCGGGCGCCAACCCCGTCACCGTGCAGAAGGCGCTCGCGGGCTTCGGCGGGCAGATGGCCTTCCACGAGGGCACTCGCTTCGCCGGGGCGTTCGACCCCGACGCCGGGGAGAATCCGGTGCAGCGCGCCCGGCAGGCGGCGGAAGGGCTCGCCGCGCAGAACCTGGCCCCCGCGGCGCTGGTGGACGTGGCCACGGTGACGGTGCAGCGCCGCGCCGGCGGCCCCGCGCGCTACCTGGGCCCCATCTTCTCGCGCAGGGATCGCTACCCCACGGAGCAGGATCCCTCCGCGCTGCTGCTCACCGGCGCCGCGGCCGAGGCCCTGCCGGACCTCTTGTGCGAACCCGTCCCGGGCCGCGAGGGCATCTTCCGCAACGCCTCCACCGCCACGGGCCCCGAGGACGTCACCATCCTCCAGCACGGCAGCGGCGTGCTGGTGGGCCGAGGCAGTGAGCTGGCCGAGCTGCTGGAGAGCGCGGGCCAGGCGCTGGCGGAAAAGGCCCCCACGCTCTTCACCGTGCTGGGAGACCGGGGCCACGGCAAGACGCACCTGAGCGCCGCGCTCGCCCAGCAACTGCACATGGCCCTGCCCCACACGCGCATCGCCGCGTGGCGCGCCCGCGAGCCGGTGCAGGGCGACCCCGAGGGCACCCTGCGCATGCTCCTGCGCGGCGCGCTCTATGGCTTCCGCAACGAGTACGACCTGACGGGCTCCGAGGTGGAGGGCCGCGCCACGTGCACGGAGCTGCTCGGACCGCAGCTCGCCCAGGAATTGTGGCCCGGAGTGGCCTCCACCCTGGGATGGCTGGCCCCCGGCGCGGCCGGACTCCAGAACTGGGCCGCGGCCCCTGGCGCCCTGCGCTCGCTGGCCATGCGCGCCACGGGTGAGCTGCTCGCCGCCCGGGCCCGCCGCCAGCGCCTGTGCCTCATCCTCGACGACGCGCACTACGCCGAGGAGACGGCCCTGGACGCGCTGGAGTACGCCGCGCTCGCCGAGTCCCATCTGCCCCTGTGGGTGTGCGTGTTCGCGCGGCCGGGCTTCGAGCGCATCCGTCCCTCGTGGGGCACGCGCGCCGCCTACCGCCGCGTGTTGCCGCTCGGCCCCCTGTCGCCCCCGAGCGCCATGGAGCTGTGCCGCGCGCTCCTGCGCCCCGCGGAGAACGTGCCCGCCGCCGTGCTCGAGGGCCTCACCTCGCGGGCCCAGAGCGTGCCGCTCTTCCTCGTGGAGCTGGTGCGCGGCCTCAAGCGCCAGGGGCTCGTGCGTCAGCGCCCGAGCGGCGGCAGTTGGTTCCTCGCCACGGACGAGCTGAACCGGATGCCCGAGCTGCGGCTGGTGGACTGGCTCGCGGACCGGGAGCTCGGGGCGCTGCCGGTGGAGCTGGCGGCGCACGCGCGGTTGTGCGCGCTGCTCGGCCCGGACTTCACCGCCGCCGAGGCCGAGGGCGTGGTGTTCGAGCTGGAGGAGGAGGGCGGCGCCTCGGACTTCCCGTTGGATCCCCGCCACGCCACGCGCCGGCTGTTGGACCTGGGGCTGCTGCTGTCCCACCGCCAGGAGGGCCTGAGCTTCCGCAACGAGCTGTTGCGCGTCACGGTGGAGCGCTCCCTGCCCGAGGCGGATCGCGAGCGCATCCACCGCGCCGCCTTCCGCTACTACCTGAGCGACGCGGGCGCCGCCGAGCGCCAGCGCCTGCCGCGTCTGGCCCTGCACGCCGCCGCCGCCGGCCTGCGCGACGAGGCCGCCGCGCTCTACATCGACCTGGCCGAGTCCGCGCGCGGCCGTCACGCCTATATCGAGGCCGAGTCCACCTATACGCGCGCGCTGGAGCTGCTGGACCTCGAGGACCGGCGGCGCCGCCTCACCGTGCTCCGGGGCCGGGGGCTCATGCGCTACCGCGTGGGGCGCTATGAGGACTCGCTGGCGGACTTCGCCGGAGCCCGCGAACTCGCCCGGCAGCTCGGGGCGCCCACGGACGAAGTGGACCTCATGTTGGAAGAGGCCATGGCCTACGACTGGATCAACGACTACGCGCGCTCCGAGGAGCGGGTGTACGCGGCCCAGGAGATGGCCTTCGCCGGCAACCACAAGTCGCCCCTGCTCCAGGTGCGGCTGCTGCTCGGCCTGGGACGCGCGCAGTTCCGCAATGGCCGGTGGGAGGATTGCTGCGAGCCCCTGCAGGAAGCCGCCGAGCGCGCGCGGAAGCTGGGGGACGCGGGCTACGAGTCGCGCGTGGTGGCGCAGCTGCTGCTCGGCGTCATCCTCCCCAACATCGGCCGCATCGACGAGGCGGAACGGCTCTTCGAGGAAGTCATCGCCGCGTGCACCGAGCGCGGAGACCGGCTGCACCTGGGCAGCGCCATCTGCAACCGCCGCAACCTCTGGGTGGCGCGCAACGACTTGCAGGGCGCCATGCAGGACCAGGAGCGCTTCATGCACCTGGGACGCGAGCTGGGCATGGTGGGCTGGGAGTATTTCGCCGAGCACAACATGGGCGAGTTGCTCTACCAGGCGGGCAAGGTGAGCGAGGCGATCCCCCACATCGCGCGCGCCATCGATCTGGAGCGGCACCACCCGGAGATGGCGCCACGGCCCTGGGCGATGCTGCTCAAGGCCCGCTCGCTCGCCTACAGCGGACGGCAGGAGAAGGCGGGCGAGCTGCTGCGCGACATCCGCCGCACGCTCAAGCAGAGCGGCTCGGAATTCACCCCCTCGGAGGAAGTCCTCTTCTCCGCGGTGGAGCTGACCACGCGCGACGCGAGCGCCGAGGAGTGGGACGCGCTGCTGGCCCGCTCCAATGAATACTCGGTGGAGCAGGAGCCGCTGGAGGTGCTGGAGCTGCGCGGACTGGACTGGCTGCGGCGGGGCGAGCCCCAACAGGCCCGGCTCATCCTGGAGGAGGCGCTGCGCCGTGCCGAGACGATGCCCAACCTGATGCGCGACCGGCTGAGCCACAGCCTCAAGCGCGCGCGGCTGCATTTCCCCGACAGAAGCGCGCATCCCCCGGACGTGCTCGCCCCGGAGGTGGCTCCTCCCGCCGAGGGCATCACCCCGGAACGATGAGGCCCAGGGCGATCAACGCCGCGATCAGCACGCCCAGGACGGACTCGCCGAGGATGGCGCCCATGCCCACCGCCTGAATGGACGGAGAAGCGGAGGGCTTGAGCCGGCTCACGGCGAAGGTCAGCAACGCCCCCAGGCAGATCGTCACCGACATGAAGGCCGGCAGGATCATCCCCAGGCCCAGGGCCACCGCCGAGGGCAGCACGCGCGCCAGCCTTCCCCGCGCCACCGCCGACAGCAGCACCCCCAGCGCGAGACCCAGGCCCAGGGCCATCGCGGCTCCGGGAGGCAGGCCCTCGAAGCCCCGGGACGTGAGCTCCGCGAAGACCTTGAACTGCTGGGCGGTGGGAGCGGGCAGCGCGGGCGACCCGAGCCCATGCGTGGACGCGAGCAGGAAGAAGGTGGGCACGGCCACGGCGGCGCCCAGCAGCAACCCCGCCAGTTGCGCGAGGAGCTGACGCGAGGCACTGGCCCCCAGCCGCCGTCCCGACTGGAGCGACCACAGGCTCGAGCTGGTATGGGACGCGGCGCCCGACACCACGCCGCTCGCCGCCACGTTGAGGCCGAGCTGTCCCGGCGCCACCACGCCGAACACCACCTGCGTGAGCTGACCCACGGAGCTCATGGGCGCGAGGTCCGACTGCCCCGCCGCGCGGGCACACACCGAGCACAGGGGAAAGGCCAGCACGAGCGACAGCAACAGATGCACCGGACCCAGCTCGAAGGCGGGCGCCCCGAACACCAGCGCGACGAGGGCGAGCGGCACCCCGCCTCGAATCACCCAGCGGCCCGCGGTGGACTCCCAGCCCCCGCCCCGCCCCGCCCCGAGCCCCCGCACGTCTCCCACCATGGACGGCAGCGAGCGCACCAGGGGAAGCAGCGAGGCGATGGACGCGCCCACCATCAACCCCACGCCTGGCAACAGCAACCACGAGGACAAGTCCCCGGCCGCCACCCGTCCGGTGTGCACGAGCCACGGCGCCAGGCCACACCACCCCAGCAGCCCGCCCAGCACGAGGCTCAGGCCCGTCCGCGGGCCCACCAGCGAGCCAACGCCCAGCAGCATCGGGCTCCAGCCCACGCCCAGCATCAAGCTGTCCGCCCCCAGTCCGCCCACCCGCACCGTCGAGGGCAGCAGGGACACCGGGGGAAGCAGGCCCCGCGCGTCCTTCAACCACACGACGAGCGCGGACACGAGGCCACTGCGCCACAGGCCGCGCGTGCGCGAGGCATAGGCCGAGTCGGTGGTGTGCAGGGAGGCGATGAGCTCCGCGGTGGCCACCCCCGTGGGGAACGGGAGGGCCTCCTCCTCCAGGAGGCGCCGCCGCAGCGCGAAGGCGAACAGCACGCCGAGGGTGCCCAGCCCCAGTCCCCACGCCGCCACCGCCCCACCGGAGGGCTGCATTCCCATCAACGCGAGCGCGGGCACCGTACCCAGCAGACCGGCGCTCGCGGGCATGGCGCCCACGGAGACGGCGGTCGTCTGCGAGAGGTTCGTCTCCAACAGGGAGGGCGGAGCACTCCGCCGCCCCAGCGCCGACAGGCCCCCGAAGGCGAGCAACGCGGACAGCACGCACCCGGACTCCCAGAAGCCCGTCTTGAGTCCCGTGTACACGTTGGTGACGGCGAGCAGGGCCCCCAGCGCCCCTCCCATCACCAACGCACGCGTCGTCCATTCGGCCCGCGAGGCGGCCACGGAAGACATGGCCTGGAGGGAACTCGGCGCCTCCAGCACCGGAGCCCGGGAAACCTCTCCCACGGGCTCCGTCCGGCCCTCGTTCATCGCGCCCCTTCCTGGAGACGGGCGGGCACCGGGGCCGGCGTCTGGGAGGGAGCCAGGACCGGCTGCTGCGCGGAGCGTCCCACCAGGGCGCGCAACTGGCGCAGATCCAACGGCTTGCTGAGCTTGGGATTGGGCACTTCCTGCAGGAAGCTCAACGCGCGCGGGGTGAAGGCCCCTCCGGTCATGAAGACCACGCGCTGGGCCTGCTCCGGCACGCTGCGGTTGAGCTCGGCGTACAGGTCCATGCCCGTCATGCCCGGCATCATCACGTCACAGAGGATGAGATCGAAGCGGCTGCCCTGCTCCATCAGCTTGAGCGCGGCCCGGGCCCCATTGACGGTGGCCACCTCGTGCTCGGGCGACAGCGAGCGCTGCAGGGCCCGCGTCACGTACGGCTCGTCATCCACCACCAGGATGCGCGCCCGGCCCGAGGACGGCACCTCCACCGGCTCCGGCCGCGTCTCCACCGCCACCCCGGCCACGCCCAGGTGCACGAGGAACGTGCTGCCCTTGCCCGGCTGGCTCTCCACGCCAATGCGGCCCCCCATGGAGTCGATGATGCCGTGGCAGATGGACAGCCCCAGTCCCGTGCCCTCGCCCACCGGCTTGGTGGTGAAGAAGGGATCGAAGACGCGCGCGCGCACCTCCGGCGTCATGCCCACGCCCGTGTCGCGCACCTCCACCACCACCTGGCCCGTGCCCCCCGCGCGGATGACGACGCGAATCTCGTGATCCATCGCGTCTCCCTCCGGAATGGCGTGCGACGCGTTGAGCAACAGGTTGAGGAACACCTGGCACAGGCGCGACTCGCTGCCCTGCACCGCGGGGACGGGCTCGAACTGCGTCACCAGCCGCGCGCGGTGCTTGATGACGTTGTCCGCCATCTTGCACGCCAGCTCCACCGCCTTGCTCACATCCACCGGGCCCAGCCGATCCTCCTGCTGGCCCCGCGCGAACGTCTTCAAATCCCGCACGATGGAGGCGATGCGCTCGGCGCCCTCCACCGTCTCGCGCACCACCTGCTGCAGGGGCTCCACCTCGGACTCCGCCACGGCGCTCTTGAGCTTCTCCAGGCGCTCGGACACGAGGTGCAGGTTGACGAGCATGTAGGCCAGCGGATTGTTGATTTCGTGCGCCACGCCCGCGCCCAGCGTGCCCACCGACGCGAGCCGGTCCGCCATCTGCAGACGGCTCTGCAACAGGCGCCGCTCGGTGGTGTCCCGGTGCACCAGGATGTGGGCGATGGTCCGCCCCTCCGCGTCCCTCAGCGGCGCCACCACGGACTCGCACGAGCACCGCGTGCCATCCGGCCGCTGGAAGTCCAGCTCCCCCGTCCACCGGCCCTGGGCCTCCAGCGCCGCCAGCACCTCGCCCGTCTGCTTGTCCTCCTGCCCCGGGTGCAGGAGCGAGAAGAGCGTCTGCCCCAGCGCCTCGGCCTTGCCCCGACCGAACATCTTCTCCGCGCTCGCGTTCCAGTCGATGATGCGCCCGCCCCGGTCGGTGACGACGACCCCCTCGCACAGGCTCTCGAAGATGAGCGCCTGACGGCGCAGCTCCTGCTCGGCGAGCTTCTTCTCCGTGATGTCCATCACCGTGCCGGTGATGCGCACGGGCGTGCCCGTCTCGTCGCACAGCACGTCGCCCTTGCACGACAACCACCGGCCGCGCGCCCCCGTCATCTCGATGCGGTACTCCACGTCCAGGTGGGCGCGTTGCGCGAGCGCCGCCGCGAGCGCGTCACGCACCCGCTGGAGTTCCGCGGACTGCACCACCTCGGCCAGATCCGTGGGGCGCCCGGACAACGTGCCCACGGACAGACCGAGCAGGCGGTCCACCTGCTCACTCCACGTCACCGCGCCCGTCACGGCGTTCCAGTCCCAGATGCCCACGCGCGCCGCGCTCAGCGCCTGACGCAGCTGCTCCTCGCCCTTCTCCACCAGCTCGCGCATGGAGAAGCGCAGCACCGTCACGGTGCCAATCTGCACCCGGTCCCCCTCGTGCAGCTCGGCGGACGCGATGCGCACCCCATTGAGGTAGGTGCCATTGGTGGACCCCAGGTCCGCCAGGTGGAAGCTCCCCTCGGGAGTGCGGTGGATGCGCGCGTGCCGGCGCGACACACCATGATCATTGATCTGAAACCCCGCGTCCGACCCCCGCCCGAGCACGTGCTCCAGGGCATCGATGCGGAACACCTTGCCGATCGCCGCCGGGGTGGTGGTGCTGGTGAGGATGAGACATGCGCTCTCGGAGGACGGGAGCGGCGCCGCGGGCCCTCCGCACATCGTGAGGTCGTCCACCATCTTCATGGGCATGCTCTTCCAGGGCCAGGGTTCATCGACACGGCGAAGTATCCAGCAAACTCGGGGCGGACCGCATCACACCCTCCCAGACGCGAACCTCCGCATCCATCACCCAGCGGACACCTCACGTCTGGACGTTAGCTCAACTGCCCTCCGCTCGACAGTGCCACCCCCCACCGGGTGAGGGCACGGAATACCCGGTGCTACCATGGTGGAATGGCGGACCTGGACAGCACCTTCCACATCCTTCCCCACAAGGAGCGGACTCCCTCCCGAGACACCCCCGCCGCTCGAGTCAAGGTGGCGCCCGGAGTGCTCGCCGGAGAATACGTGCTCAAGGCCGTGCTGGCCTCGGGAGGCCACGGCGCGGTGTACGAAGCGGAACACCGCATCCTCGGCCGGCGCGCGGCGGTGAAGGTGCTCCACTCGCACCTGACGGATCAGGGAGAGATGCTCCAGCGCTTCGTGCGCGAGGCGCGGGTCGTCAATCAGATCCGCCACCCGCACATCGTCGATGTCTACGACTTCGGGATGCTGCCGGACGGCAGCCCCTACTACGTCATGGAGCTCTTGCCGGGACGCACCCTGAGCCAGCTCTTGCAGGAGCGCGGGCGGCTGTCGCCGGAGCGGGCCCTGGCCTACCTCGAGCCGGTGTGCGAGGCCCTGGAGGCGGCCCACCGGGCGGGCGTGGTGCACCGCGATCTCAAGGCGAGCAACGTGGCCGTGGTGTCCGAGGCGGAGCCGCCGGTGGTGAAGCTGTTGGACTTCGGCATCGCCAAGTTCATCCACCCCGAGCCGGGCCAGGAAGGGTTGACGATGGCGGGCCAGCGCCTGGGCACCTCCCAAGCCATGGCGCCCGAGCAGTTCCGCAGCGGCCACATCGGCCCCACCACGGACGTGTACGCGCTGGGCGTGTTGCTCTACCAGATGCTCACCGGCCACTACCCCTTCCAGTCCGAGGATCGCCTGGAGGTGGAGCGCATGCACCTGGAGGCGCCGCCCCCCCGGCCGAGCACGTCCGCGCCCGTGCCGCCCGCGGTGGACGCGGTGGTGCTGCGCTGCCTGGAGAAGGAAGCCGACCGGCGCTACCCGGACGTGGACACCTTCCGCACCGCGCTGCGCGAGGCGGTGCTGCCCGCGTCCACCACCCGCATCACCTCCACCAGCCGCAGTGTGCGGGCCTTCGCCCTGCACACCGAGGTGGTGCTCGAGGAAGGCGCCGAGGACGACGCCGCCTACACCACCGTGTCCGAGGTGCTCGACGGACTGGAGCAGGACCTGCGCGCCGCGGGCTTCGTGCTCGCCGTGCAGACGGGCATGGCGCTGCTGGGCGTGCGCCTGCTGGACGAGCCTCCGCCCACGGACGTGCGGGAGCTGCTGGACGCGGCGCGCCAGATGCACGAGCGCGCCCAGGCCCGCGCGCGAGGCACGCGTGTGAGCGTGCAGTCCTGTGCCCATGTCGGCCAGGTGGATGCCCGCCGCGGCCCCGAGGGCATCGACATCACCGGCGGCCCGCTGACGGACATCGCGGACTGGTCGGTGCGCGACGCGAGCGGCTTCGGAATCACGCCCGCCGCCACGCGCGCCTGACCCGCGGTTCCCCCCTTCCCTCCATCTTCATGTCAACGGGGTGTGGCCCTCCGGGCCCCCCATGCGTCCACCGAACGCCCTCCCCTGGGGACGTCATGGACTTCCACTGAGCGACACCGCGCGGTGCATATCGCCCCGTGGAACGTTTCAGCTGTCTTCCCTTAAACCTGAAATACCAGCATTGACTGGTGTATCCTTTTTTCCAGCTTTCACTTGAGTCACAGTGAAGACGTGGAGGGCGGCCTGTCGGGCAGTTTCCGAGGACTCCACGCAGGGGGGCAGTCAACACAGCCAAGGCATCCACATCCGAACGTAGGAGGTAGTGCCCATGCGGAAGCAGACCAATGAGTCTCGGCGCGGTGGCGGAGAACTTCGGGCGACGGGGTGGGTGGGGTGGACGATGCTGGCGCTGCTGTTCGCCAGCGGATGCGGGCCCGCGGAGGGCTCCTTCGAGGAACAGGAGACACTCGCGAGCACGGCCCAGGGGGTGGAACACGGCAACGGGCTGAACCTCAACGGGCTGAACCTCAACGGGCTGAACCTCAACGGGCTGAACCTCAACGGGCTGGACCTCGACAGCTTCGCGACGGCCGACTTCTCCAACTGGTTCCAGGGAAACCGGACGCTGCGCGCCGAGGTGATGAAGTACGTGGTGGCCTGCGCGGTGCCCGCGGGGGAGTCGCGCACGTTCACGGACACGAGCACGGGGACCTCCTACCGTTGGGACGGTCTGCTGGGGCTCGCGCCCGGTTGGAGCGGCGGCGAGGGAGCCACCACCGAGGAGCAGCAGGTGGTGAGCGCCTGCATGGCGGCGCACGCCAACAAGTTCGGCATCCACGTCACCATTTCCCTGCGAGGTCTCGACGGCGCGGGCAATGTGTTGCCCATCAGCATCCAGGAAAGCACCAACTACAGCGTCCGCGAGGCGTGCTTCTTCGGCAACCTCTTCGATGGAGAGACGGGAGTCTTCGGCGGCAATGACGGACTGACCCTCGCCAGCAACCAGAGCAGTCCGCGCGTGTGTGGACTTCCTGGAGTGCCCACGCCCTCCCAGTGCCTGCCCATGGTGTTCGTGGGCAACTGCTCGACGTACTGCACCCCGGATGCAACCAATAGCTTCTACACCTCGTGCTTTTACGGTAACAAACCCTACAGGCCTCTCGTCACGCGAATGAAGTCCACGGACATCTACACGTGCGGCAACGGGGTGTGCGACCCAGCGGAAGTGAGTGGCATGCCCAGCCACTGCGCCGCCGACTGCCCCTGAGCGCGCGCCACGGTTCAGCGCGCCACGCGCCGCAAGCACTATCCCGGGGGGAACGCCATGAGGGTTCGCGGAATGGTCGCGCTGCTGCTGCTCGCGTCAGGATGCGCGACGACCCGGGTCGTGAACCTGGATACCGGACAGGGACAGGTAATCACCTACACGCCCGTCGAGTCCGACCCGGTCGAGATTGACGAAAGGGATTTCAAGACCGCTGTCGCGCAGCTCATGCTCGACATGAAGTTGCACGTCGGTCTCGAGGAGCCCGAGCAAGACGGCCGACTCTCGTTGCTCGCTTCCTCCGGCGGGGTTGTCGACGGTGCGCGGGGCCGCACGGTGTCCCCTTCGCATGAGCGGATTTGTCGGCGTCAAGGCGCTCCTGACGCCTGCCTGAGCCTGCTCGCGGGTGGATTCCCGCGAGGGCCCATGGAACGGCGCATGATGGCGCTCTTCTTCGCCTTCGACACTGTCTGGGCTGGCGTTGAGGAGGCGGTAGGAGACCTGGCGAATCCGGCCGCTCTTCGCGCCATGGTTGTTTCATTGGTCGGCACCGCGCTCGTCATGCTCGTCGCGCCCGAGCCGATCACGAAGTTCATCGCGATTGGATTGACGGCATCCCTGATTGCCTATCTCGGCACCGGCCCCGTGTGGAATCTCGGGCAGGGGTTCCTGCGTCTCATGGAGGAAGCGAAGAACGCCCGAGGCTTGTCGGAATTGGAAGACTCGGGACATCGTTTCGGAAAGGTGCTCGGGGACAACGGTGCGCGCGTTCTCGTCATCGTCGCGCTGACCGCGCTCGGCGGCAAGAACGCCCTCGCAGCGCAGGGGCCCAAGATGCCGGGCTTCGCTCGAGCGGCGTCGAGGGCGCAAACCGAAGAGGGTTTCCAGCTATCGGGAGCGTGGGCAGGGGAGGTGCGGTCAATCGCCCTCCCTTCGGCCGCGGTGCTGAACGTCACGCTCGCACCGACTGCCGTTGCGGCGGTCGCCATGGGACCCGGAAGCGGGATTCAGGGCGACCCCGAGGGCGACATCCACCACATCTGCACCGACAAGAACGACGTTTCCGACGCGTCGGGCGGCCCGTGGACACCTCTCTTTCAGGAAGTTTTCGACCGGGCCAAGATGAGCCTCAACGATGCCGCGAACAGGGTGCGAATCAAGGGACATAAGGGCCCACACCCTCGCGAGTATCACGAAGAAGTGCTAGGTCGCATCGATCAAGCCACGCGACGATGCCGAGGCCCCGCGCAGTGCCGGGTTGCGCTGGCCGATGAGCTGACGAAGATTGCGCAAGAGCTCGTAACGGAGGGTACGAAACTGCGACAGCTCATCACGAAGAATCCCGAGAGATGACATCATGGAGCAACGCTTCTTTGATCTAAGAATCGACGTGTACGTACCGGAGCGTTGGTATCTCGCGGCACCTGTTGGCCTGGCGGGAGAAGAGCTCGACGACATCTGGCAGTTTAGCGACGGTAAGTCGGTAGAGGTTCGAGAAAGGCTGCGCATCCCCCTTCACCGCCCTGGGAAGCCGCTGGACTTCACTACCGCTGGGGCGGGGCGAACTCCGATTCTCAGCGCGCGAACCGCGTCTGTCTTCCGTGAACTGGCTCCGAGCGATGTTCAGCTTTTCCCGGTCGAGGTCGAGGGAGAGACCGAGCCCTACTACCTGCTCAACGTAACTCGACAGATCCGTTGCATTGACGACGCGGCAAGTGAAGAAGTTCAATTCTACCCCCCGGAGGGAGTGCAATCACATCGAGCTGGCGAATACCGCTCTGTTTCTGGTTTGCGCATTGACAAGTCGAAGGTCGGCGATGCTCGCGTGTTCCGGCTCTGGGGCTGGTATTCACCAGTAATCGTCAACGGGGAGCTCAAGGAGGCGCTGGAGCGAACAGGCATCGTGGGCGGACGGTTCGTGGAGGTCTGAGTCGAACCATCACGAGCGACCCACCGCAGCGCGAGAAGAGGCTCACGCGAATGAAGCGCACGAAGGTGGTTGGCATGCCCAGCTATTGCGCCGCCGACTGTAAGAGATAGCGCGACCGCTCACGCTCCACGCGCCGCAGACGGAACACCTCGACATCCACGCCCTCGGAGAACAGGGCCAGCGGCGCCTCGGGGGGACGCGGCAGACCCGAGGCCTCCAGGAGCGTTTCATCCAGGCCCTCCACGTCCGCCTGGCGCACCTGGTAGGGCGAATGGTGGACCTGGCCGCGATAGAGCTCGCCACGGGCATGGGAGTAGAGGAAGTAGCGCTCGACGAGGAAGTGCTGGAAGGAGCCCGGAGTCGAGGGCGCGGCGGGTCCTCGGGGAACACAGCGCACGGAACAGGTGGCGGGCACGGGTGGAGGCCAGCGGCGCACCGAACTGTACGCGAAGGACTCGCCTCCGGGCCCGATGTCCAATGACATGCGCGCGTAGTGATAGGGCAACTTGAACCAGGCGCGCGCCAGTCGCACGGCGATGGCGTTGGCGGCCTCCAGGCTGAAGAACCAGACGCCCGGCTCCTTCCCCTGGAAGTGCACGTACGTGCGCACGTTGGTCTCGTGAAAGTTCGACAGGAAACCCACCGCGGGCAAGCCCCGGGGGCGCACGCCGCGCATGGTGAAGGGCACGAGTCCTACCCAGGCCCGGCCCTCGAAGGTATCGAGCGTCAGGCCCTCGGGCAGCAACGGCGCCAGGACCTCCACGGGCAACGACCAGTGCAGGAAGAGCAGGTGGCGCCAGCGCTGGTACATGACGGGCCGCTCGTCCGGCCTGCGCGTGGGGGCGATGCGATCGATTTCGGAGGGACGCTCGGACACGCGGGACTCCAGGGAGGGATGCACGGCCTTCATAACGCCATCCCTCGTCCCAGAACACGACGGCGGCCCGAGGGCTCACCGCGACTGCTTCGACGAGGGCCATGTCAGGTCCGGGTCGATGCCCCGGACGATCCAATCCTCCGCCTTCTGCTCCCACTGCGTGTCCTTCTCCGCGTCCAGGTAGCGCTCATACGCATAGACCCCCGTGGACTTGGCCGACCGGAGCTGGGGAATCAGCGCCACCGTGCTGTCCAACACCACCGCCGAGCGCTCGAGGCCATGTTCGCGCAACCACGCCATCGCCGTCTGGACGAACTCCTGGGTGTCGGGAGGATTGGACCTTTGCGTGCGCGAGTCCATCAGCAACCCGAAGGGCCGCCCGTCCAGGGCGAGCACCCGGCCCTTCAGGTCCTCGAACCAGGCGCGCGCATCCGCGGGAGTGACGTAACCGGGCGCATGCACGCGGAAGCCGTAATCCGTGATCACGTTCTGAGGGACAGGCATCACCTTTCCTCGTGTGCTCGGCAGAAGCGCGCCCACGCGATTGGCGGACCGGCGCGGGAACGGCACTGAGTGTAACGTGAACCGTGGGTCACCCGAACATCACGCGATGTCTGGGTGAGGGAATCTCCGTCTCTATCCGCCCTGGAAAAATCCAACCCCGCCCAGGAGTGTGAGCGGTTCACGGATAGACTGCGGACCTCTTCCTCTGGAATCCGGTGATGATGCAGACCCTCGCCTCCCCGCCGTCCACGCCACTCGTCCGCGCGGAAGACGGCGCCGTCCCTCCGGCCGAGCCCCGAGGCTTCTTCGGCCACCCGCGCGGCCTCTCCACGCTCTTCTTCACCGAGATGTGGGAGCGCTTCAGCTTCTACGGCATGAAGGCGCTGCTCATCCTCTTCATGACGGCGACGGCGGCGCAGGGCGGCCTGGGCTTCGACACGAACAAGGCGAGCGCCATCTACGGGCTGTACACGGCGGCGGTGTACCTCACGGCGCTTCCGGGAGGCTGGCTGGCGGACCGGTTCATCGGCCAGCGGCGCGCGGTGCTCGTGGGCGGCATCATCATCGCCCTGGGGCACTTCAGCATGGCGTTGCCCGGGGTGTCCTTCTTCTACCTGGGCCTGTTGCTCATCGTCACGGGTACGGGGCTGCTCAAACCCAACATCAGCGCCATGGTGGGCGGGCTCTATGCCCCGGGGGACGCACGGCGCGACGCGGGCTTCTCCATCTTCTACATGGGCATCAACATCGGCGTGTCCGTGGCGCCACTCGTGCTGGGCTACCTCGGGGAGAACGTGAACTGGCACGCGGGCTTCGGCCTCGCGGGCGTCGGCATGGTGCTCGGGCTCATCCAGTACGTGGCGGGCGCGAAACACCTGGGCAGCGTGGGGCTGCCCTCGCGGCCCGGGGTGGAGGACGCCACGTCCGAGCGCACGGGCTCGCGGGGCGTGGCGCTCGCGATGGGCGCGGCGCTGGTGGTGCTCATGGGGGGGTTGCAGGCCCTCGGGGTGGTGGACGTGACGAACGCGGTGGGACTGGCCAACGCGGTGCTCGTCATCATCGTGGCGCTCTCGCTCGCCGTGTTCGGCTACATGTTCACCGCCGGGGGGCTGGATGACTCGGAGAAGAAGCGGCTGGGCGTCATTGGCGTCTTCTTCCTGGGCTCGTTCATCTTCTGGGCCGGCTTCGAACAGGCGGGCTCCTCGCTCAACCTCTTCGCGCGCTCGCTCACGGACCGCGAGGTGTTCGGCTGGACCATGCCCGCGAGCTTCCTGCAGGCCGTCAATGGCATGTTCATCATCACCCTGGCCCCGGTGTTCGCCTGGCTGTGGGTGCGGCTCAACCGGCGCGGGCTCGAGCCCTCCAGCCCCGCCAAGTTCGCCCTTGGGTTGATGATGCTGGGCGCGGGCTTCCTCGTCATGGTGGCCGCGTCCCACGCCGCCGCGAGCGGCCAGAAGGTGAGCCCGCTGTGGCTGGTGCTCACCTACCTGCTGCACACCTTCGGCGAGCTGTGCCTGAGCCCCGTGGGGCTGAGCACGGTGACGAAGCTCGCCCCCCAGCGCGCCGTGGGTCAGATGATGGGCGTGTGGTTCATGTCCATGGCGCTCGGCAACCTCATCGCCGGACGGGTGGCCGGGCAGTTCGAGTCCATGCCCCTGCCCCAGCTCTTCGGCCAGGTGGCCGCCGTCACCCTCTTCGCGGGCGGGGTGCTCATCGCCGCCGTGGGCCCCCTGCGGCGCATGATGGGCGGGGTGCGCTGAAGCGCGGCGGCTCCGGCGCTCAGCGTCCCGGCAGGGCCTTGGCGGACTTGTCCCGCATGCGCTGCAACTGCTCGCCCGGCAGCCACTGGCCGCGCGACATCACCCCGAGCGCCTGGGCCGCCCGGCCCACGTCCTCCAGGGGGTTGCCGGGTAGCAGCAGCAGGTCCGCGTACTGGCCCACCGCCACCGTGCCGAAGCGCGCCGCGGGGTCCACGTGCTGCTGGATGAAGGCCCCCGCGTTGCGCGTGGCCGCGGACAGGGCCTCGAAGGGCGTGAGACCCGCTTCCACCAGCTCCACGAGCTCGCGGTGCACCGAGCGGCCCGGAAAGAGCCCCGCGTCCGAGGCATCCGTGCCCACCACCAGCCGAGCGCCCTCCTTCTGCAGCGCCAGCGTGAAGGCGCGCATCGCCGGATACAGCGCCCGCTCGCGCGCGCCGAAGGCCGCCACGTCGATTCTCCGCGTCGGGTTGGAGTAGCTCCAGTTGCGCAGCACCTCCGGCGACAGGTAGCGCGCCTCGGGGTCCGCGAAGACGCCTTCCACGTCCTCCAACATCCGCAGTTGCGCGTGGATCTGCACCAGACCCGGCACCACCGAGGTGCCCGCCTCCTTCGTCGCGCGCGCGAGCGCGGCCATGGCCGGCTCATCCCGGAGCGTGGTGGCGAAGAACTCCGAGCCCGGAGCGACGAGCGCCTGGCGCGCGCGCAACACCGCCTCCGCCCCCACCGTGCGCGGCACGTGGCCCACCACCGGCAACTTCTGCTGGCGGGCCATTCCCATCAGCACCTCATAAACCCCGGGCGAGACGGTGTGGTAGACCTTGAGCGCGTCGTAGCCCGCGAGCTTCTGCCGCACGACCGCGATGCGCGCCTGCTCGGCGGTGGTCACCGACACCGCGTCACCCCGCCCCTGCCCTCCATCCATCATCGGGCCGCTCGTGTAGAGCCGGGGGCCGAAGCGCCGGTACTCGGCGAGCTGGGTGCGCAGGTCGAGCTGCCGGGGCGCGCCGTTCAAGTCGAAGACGGTGGTGACACCATGGGCGAGGTACGACAGCAGCTGCTCGTCCGAGTGCAGGTGGATTTGGAAGTCCGCCAGTCCCGGCATCAGGAAGCGGCCCCGGCCGTCGATGCGCTCGGCGTCGGGGGGCACGGTGATGGTCGCGGTGGGACCCAGGGCCGCGATGAGGCCGTTGCGGACGATGACCGTCTGCTCCGTCAGGACGCGCTCGCTGTCCATGGGCACGACGTTGACGTCGACGAAGGCGATGGCCCGCTCCGACACCACGGGCGCGGACAGCGGCGCGTTCACACAACCGGACAGCGCACCCATGACGGACAACAGGCAGGCGCCCAGGAGAGCCAAGGCGCGCGGGGTCTTCATGACAGGTCCCTTCGTTGCATACCTGTCAGGCAGTATACGCGCGGCGACTCACCCGCCCAGCAGCAGGGCCCAGTCGGCGGGGCCCTCGAAGACGCGCGCATTCCAGCGCTCGCACAGTGCGCGGTTCGCCAGGGCGCCCCGCCCTCCCACCCAGACGGGGATTTCCGGAGGCATGCCGTCCATGACGCCCTGGAGGACGACCTCGAACGCCTCGGCGCCCGGGTCCATCACCGCCGAGAGCCCCACCAGGTCCACCTTGATGGCCTCCGCCATCCGGCGCACCTCCTCCCCGGGGGTGCGCTGGCCCAGCATCGTCACCGTCATGCCGGCGTGCCGCATGCGCAGCGCCAGGCCCAACAGGCCCATCTCATGCTGTTCGTCCGGAAAACACGCGAGCAGCACGTGCCGCCGCCCCTTGTTGGGCGCCGCGTGCAACAGGCTGATGAGCCGCGCGCGCACCTCCTGCGTCACCAGGTGCTCCTGCCCCACCGAGAAGAGGCCCGCGTGCCAGAGGTCGCCCACCTCGCGTTGCAGGGGCACCAGCACGTCCTCATAGGCCCTCAAGGGCGAGAGCGCCGCGAGCACGTCGTCCAACGTCTCCGCCACCCGCCGTTGATCCAACGCCCTCACCGCCGCGAGGATGTCCTCGCGCCAGGAGGACATGCTCACCGGCCCCGGCTCCTGGGGCGGGGCCACTCCGGGCCGCGCCGCGTCGATGTCGGCCAGCAGTTGCGGCAGCATCGTCGCCGCCTCGCTGATGGACACGCCCTGCTCGGTGAGTTGCTTGAGCCGCCGCAGGAGCGCCACGTCCCGATCCGTGTAGACACGGTAGCCCGCCGGAGTGCGCCGGGGAGACAGCACCCCGTAGCGCCGCTCCCAGGCGCGGATGAGCTCCACCCGGACTCCGGAGAACTCGGCGGCGACGTGGATGCGGTAGGTGCGCTCAGCCATGACGCATCCGCCCGCGCACCGCGTCCCAGCGCTCCGCCACGCCCCGGGCCCCGGACACCCGCCGCGTGAAGCCCTCCAGGCTCGTCACCGCCTCCAGCCTGCGCGCCACGTCCTCCAGCTCCTTCTGGAAGCGCGCCAGCGGCGCCGCCGCGTGCGCCTCGCCCACCTCCACCAGCACGTCCGGCCGCTCGTGCTCGAGGAAGACGTAGCGGATGGCGAGCGGCACGCAGGGCACCTGGCCCACCCGCGCGAGCAGCTCCACCCCGCGCTCGAGCCTCGGCGCCCGCGCGCCAAAGGGGCGCAGCTCCCCCTCGGGGAAGATGCACACCGCGGCCCGGGGCTTCTGGAGCAGTTGCCGCGCGTAGCGCAGCGTCTCCAGCGACGAGGCGCCTTCACCCCGGCGGATGCTGAACGCCCCCAGCCGCGAGAGGAAGCGGTAGCGCGCGAGGTTGTGCTCCTCCATGACGCAGTACGCGTCCCAGCCCGCCGCCCGTCCGAGTTGATGCAGCACGAAGCCATCCCACCAGTTGGAATGGTTGGCGTACACGAGGCGCGACCGGGGTCCGCCGTCCAGCGGCCCACGCACCCACAGGCCCCGGAAGGCGGACCGGAACTTCCAGCCCACGTACCCTTCGACGACCCTTCCGAGAACCCCGCCCTTCGCCGCGCGTATCAAGGCACACGCGCCTCGCGCCGGGCGAGCAGGGCCATGAAGAGCGTCAGTCCCAGGGCCACCATCACGCTCGTGAGGATGAAGAAGAGGAGTTCCTCCAGGGGCACGGCGCCCAGGTAGATGCCCAGGTGCTTGCCCTGGCCGAAACCCCAGATGCCCTCGGCGATGGCCAGGTGGTCCGCCACCGACAGGTAGACGCCCACCACGAACGCCGGCACGAGCGCCGCGCGGAGGATCGTCCCCGAGCGCTCTCGGAAGTAGAAGAGCAGCACGCCCACCTGCAGCGCGATGAAGGGGCCCGCCCACGCCAGCAGGTGGATGAGGTAGGCCCAGCGCGACTCCATCATGACGTCACCTCGTCGGAGCCCAGCCTTCCTTGGAGCCGGGACGGCGCCGTCGCCTGGGCCTCGCGCGCCGAGGGCACGAGGGAGACCCGGCGCAACCGCACGAACACCCACAGGCCCACCAGCAGCGTCTGCAGGCCGAAGAAGAGGTACTCCTCCAGGGGCAGGTAGCCCACCGTGATGCCCCAGATGAGATCCGGCCGGAAGTGCCACAGGCCCCATTTCACCGCCAGGTTGTCCCATGGAATCGTCGCCGTGTAGACCACGATCATCAGGATGCCAAGGGCGCTCATCTCCCGCCGCGTGAAGGTACGCCGGTAGCGCACCGCCAGGAAGAGGATGGGCAGCACGACGAACAGTCCCAGGAAACGTGCGTAGGTCATCCCTCGCCCCCCTCGAGTCCGGTCCACACTGGCGACATACGGCCTCCTGAATCCAACATGTAGGTACGCCCCCGCCACGTCACCCGGGGGGCTCGCACGAGGGATGAAACGAAGGCGGCGAGCAGCAGGGCCTCCCCCAGGAGCCAATCGGCCACGAGGGACGTCCTCGCCTCGCCGGACCGCGGAGCGCTCAGGCTCGCGAGGCGCCAGGACAGCAGGGTGCGTACCACCACGAGCCCCAGCACGCCCATCGCCAACCGCGCCGAGCCCATGCTCAAGGCCAGCAAGGGCCAGGTGGGCGTGAACAGCAGGGGCACCGTCGGGTAGAGCCCGGGCCGATGGCTGCGCAACACCTGCATCCAGCGCGTGAAGCGCTCACGGGCGCCCCGCCAGTCCCCCGGCGCGAGCGGCACCAGCGCGGGTGCCTCGCACAGCGCCACGTCGAGTCCCCGCGCGTACAGCCGCTTGGACAACTCCAGATCCTCGCCGATGTGGTCCGCCAGCCGGGGCAGCTCTTCCAGCGCCAGCGGGCCCAAGCCCAACGCCTTGCCGCACACCGCCTGGGCCCCGGCGCTCATCACATGCAGGGCCCGAAAGCTGTGGTGCGTGCGGCGCAGGAGCCCCGCCACCGCCCGCCCGGCCAGTCCCCGAGCGCCCACCGGCGTGGGCACCGCCGTGCTCAACGCGACGCCCGCCGCCACGGGCGCCGCCAGTCCCTCCACCAGCGCGCCCGTCACCGCCACGTCCGCGTCCACCACCAGCACCACCCGGCCCTCGCGCGGCAGCGTCCCCAACGCGTTCAGCACATGCCCCACCTTGCGGTTGGGCGTCCGGGGCTCGCTCGGCACCCAGCGCACCCCCTCGGGCAGGGACGGCCGCGTGGGCGAGAGCACCACGTGCTCCAGCGGCCCCGCGTAGTCGATGGGCACGGCCAGGTTCCCCAACTCCTGGGGCGAGGGCGCATCCACTGGCCTGAGCAACAACACCGGCACCCGCGTGGACGCCACGGGACGGCGAGCGCGCGTCAGGCGGGCCAGCGCCACCGCGCTGAAGCCCCCGGCCAGCACCACCCACCCCAGTCCCAGGGCCGCCCACGCGCTCATGCCTGGCGCTCCATGCGCGTGCGGAAGTGCGCCATCCAGCGGATGTAGGGCGAATGAAAGCGCTGGAAGTCCGCCACCTCGCCCATCACGTCCAGGTCGCCCCGCCGTGCCTCCATCCGGGCGTAGAAGGGAGAGGACTCGAGAAGGCGGGGCTCGGCCGTCACCATGGAGCCCGCGCTCAGGTGCTGGGGCACGCGCAAGCCCCAGCCCGTCAGGCTCGTGCGCCGCGCGTCCCCCAGGAGCGGCCCGCGCTCCGCGCGCGTCTCGCCGCCTCCCGACGTCACGCGCAAGGGCGCCACGTTGCCGGGCAGGTGGTAGTCCACCACCGTCTCCTCCGGCCCATGCAGCCGCGCCCAGTGCCACCCCGGCAACCGCGCGCCCAGCAACTCCGCGCCATGGTTGCTGTCATGGTAGCCCCGGCCCTCGGCGCTCACGCCCAGGGAGTCCACCTCCAGCCGCGCCTTCGCCCGGGGCGCCAGCGCACGCCAGTAGTGCGGCACGCCGGGCACCAGTTGCATCTCGTCCGCCGCCGGCGCCTCGGGCTCGAGCTCCAGCCGCGCCCGCACCTGGCCTCCGAAGGGCGCGCACCGCTCGTCCACCTCCATGCACACCGAGCCCTCCGGCGTGTACACCAGCCGCGAGCGGCCAATGCGCAGCTCCCGGCCCGCCTGCCCCACCGAGGCCTGGGCGTACTCGCTGAGCACCCAGTGGCGGCGGCTTCCCTCGCGGTAGAGCGCGAAGTTCACCGCGCTGTGCTGCAAGGGCAGTGCACCGCGCCGGGAGCCCACCGAGTAGCGCGGGGAGAAGAGCGAGCCGATCATGAAAATGAAGACGGCGCTGTAACCGCCCGCCGTTACATCGGCGTAGAACCAACGGTAGGCCCCGGGGCGATCCGGCAGGGCGGGCAGCGCCTCTCTCCATTGATAGCCCCGATGGACGCCGGGCAGCGGCGAGGCGGAGTCCAGGCGCCTCATGTGCTCTCCCGCAGGTGGGCGGACGCCATCCGCGCCGCGAACTGGCCCGAGAGCATCACCAGGGGCACGCCGCCCCCCGGATGCGTGCCTCCGCCCGCGAAGAAGAGGCCCGGCGTACCGCCCCGGATGCGCGGACGGCGGAAGGGGCCGAAGCGGCCGTGCGGCAGGAAGCCGTAGATGGAGCCACCCGGTGCGCCCAGGGCCGCCAGGTCCACCGGTGAGCGCTGACCCACCACCCGCATGCGCCCGCGCAGCTCCGGGTAGTGCATGAGCAGCTTGTCCATCATCTGCGCCTTCACCCGCTCGGCGTGCAGCTCCCACGCGGCCGCCGCCCGCTCGGCGGACTCCGGCTCGCGCGGCAACGCCGGGGCATTCACCATGACGAAGAGCCCCGTCTTGCCGGGCGGTGCCACCGTGGAGTCCGTCGCCGAGGGGTTGCAGAAGTACACCGTGGGGTCCGCCGCGAGCTGGCCCCCGAAGAGTTCATCGAACTCGCGCCAGTAGTCCCCGCCGAAGAGGACGGTGTGGTGTGGCAGGGAGAGACGGCCATCCACCTCCAACAACAGCACGTACCCCGACAGCGACAGCGGCTCGCTCCCCCGCCCCAGCCCGTCGAGCGGATCCGCGTTCACCACCACCGTGTCGAAGGGCTCCTCGGCGCCGTCCGGACCCACCCGGTAGCCCTGGGCGTCACGCGAGTAGCGCACCCGGGTGTTCAGGTGCACCCGCACGCCCTGCCGCGCCACCGCCGCCCCGAGCGCGTCCACCAGCGCGCCGATTCCCCCCCGCACGTGGTGCACGCCATACGCCCGCTCGATGTGGGGGATGAGGGCGTAGGCCGCGCTCGCTTCGTAGGGCGAGGCCCCCGCGTACGTGGCGAAGCGGCCCACGAATCGCCACATCTGCTCCGTCTTGAAATGCGCCCGGGCCAACTGATGCAACGTGGCCAGCTTCATGCCCCGGGCCACCGCCACCATGCCCCGGCGCATCACCCGCGACATGAACCCCGCCATGCCCTCGAAAGGCGCCTCCAGGTAGGGCTCGCCCGCGACGCGCCAGATGTGCTCGGCCTCCGCGTAGAAGTCGTGCACGCCGCGCCGCTCACTCGGCCAGAGGGCCCCCGCGCTCTCCGCCGTGCGCGCGATGTCCCGGTACGCCACGAACCCGCCTCCCTCCGGGAAGCGGTAGGCGCACTGGGCCTCCAGCTCCGAGAAGGGCGGCAGCAGTTCCACCGCGTCCAGCCGCTCGAACACTTCCCGCACCACGTGGGGCAGCGTGAGCAGCGTGGGGCCGGTGTCCAGCCGCAACCCGTCCACCCGCACGCATTGCGCCTTGCCTCCGAGGTTCGGACCGCCCTCGAAGAGCGTGACGGCGTGGCCTTCCCTCGCCAACAGGCCGGCGGCGGTCAGTCCTCCGATTCCGCCGCCCACCACCGCCACGCGCGTGGACTTCATTGCACGGCTCCCTCGGGGTGCCGCTCCTCGTCCAGGATTTCCCGCGCCCGCTCCGGACGGTAGACGCGCTCACGCGCCAACTGCTCGGCGACGATGGCCACCCACTCGCCCTCGGCACCCGCCTCGTTGGCGCCCATGGCGTCGCGGGTGTCCACGTGCAGGTGCACCACGAGCGTGGTGGCGTCGAGGACGCGGACCTCCAGCTCCCTCGCCCCGCCGCCCCGGGCGCACATGGGCCCCAGGTGTGAGTTGGCCTCGGCGAGCAGCGCGGGCGCGCGCGACTCGGCCTCGGCCTGACGCAACGAGGGCACGTCGAGCAGTTGCACCGGGGCGGTGGTGATGGGCGCATCCGCCGTCACCTGGAAGCCGCCGTGCTCCGAGCACAGCCGCGCCGCGTAGCTGGCCGCGGCGATGATGGAGGGCTCCTCCACCGCCATGGGCACCAGCCACTCCTGCCCGTTCACGATGAAGTTGAGCGCCAGTCCCAGCGGCAGCCCATGCAGGCCGATGACGTTCTCCACCATGGAGTCCGCGCACGCCTCGGCCTCCTCGGGCGACAACCAGCGCGACTCCACCAGCCGAGAGCGCCGCTGCTCGGGCGTCTGCCGGTAGAAGCCCGACAGGCGCGAGGAGGGTTCGAGCCGCAGGGGCTGGCGCTTGTCGTCACTCATCGCACGGTGCCTGTCGTGGGTTCGGGTGGAAGCAGGGGCACCTTGCCCTTGCTGGCGGGCGCGGGCAGCGCCATGAGCGGCACCGCCGCGGGCCGGAACAACACGCGTGTGGCCAATGCCAGCTTGCGAGGCTTCGTCACGAAGGCCCGTCCGTGGAACACGTCGTAGTCGCGCTCCTCGATGACGCGCAGGATGTCCCCGTAGATGGCGCCCATCAGCTTCACCATGCGCTGGGAGCCAAAGCCCTGGAGCGCGGGGATGCCCTCCGCCGCCCGCGCGTAGAAGGACCGCGCCCGGGCGATCTGCGCCCGCATGAAGGCGCGCCAACGCTCATCCACCACGCCCCGGCGCAAGTCCTCGACGCTCAGCCCGTAGGCCGCCAGCTCGTCGAGCGGCAGGTACACGCGGTCGCGCTCCAGGTCCTCGCCCACGTCCCGGAGGATGTTGGTGAGCTGCATGCCCCGGCCCAGGTCCGCCGCCGGCCCCAGGGCCCACTCCTCCGAGCACCCGAGCATGGCCGCCATCATCAGCCCCACCACGCCCGCCACCCGGTAGCAGTACAGGTCGAGCTGCGCGCCGTTCTCGTACCGGCGGATGGTCAAATCCATCTCCATGCCGGAGATGAGCTCCTGCATGGGGTACTCGGGCACGCGGAAGCGCCGGATGCAGTCCACGAGCGCGGCCAGCTCGGCGGGATGCCAGGGACCCTCGCCGCCGCTCGCGCGCGTGGAGGGCGGAGGCATGCGCGAGTCCGCCAGCTCGGGCGTGTCCAGGTACAACTCCGCCACGGCACGGCGCGCGCGCACCAGCCGCTCGGCCAGGTCCTCCGGCACCGCGCCCTTGTCCGCCCCGTCCGCCACATCCACCATGTCGTCCAGACGCCGGCAGAAGGCATAGAGGGCGAAAGCCGCCTTGCGCCTCATGCCGAACAACATGAACGAGGCGAAGAAGAAGCTCTTGGCGTGCTGACGCGTGACGCGCTCCGCCATCTCGTATCCACGTGCCACCAGGCTCTCGTCCCGCGACTTCATGCCGCCTCCTCCAATGAACCACGCCCGGTCCCCCCAGGCTCACGCACCGCGTTCTTGTCCACACCCGTCCACGCCAGGATGCGCTCCACCGCCAGACGCGCGGAGATCATCACCGTGGGCAGTCCCGTGCCCGGCTGCGTGGAGGCCCCCACGAAGAACAGGTTCTTCACCCGCGGGTCCTGGTTGGACGGGCGGAAGGGGCCAATCTGGAAGAAATTCTGCGCGAGGCCGAAGGCGCTGCCCTTGGCCAGGTTGAAGCTGGACGCCCAGTCGTCCGGCGTCACCACGCGCTCCACCTCGATGTCCCGCTCGAGCTGCGTGTGGCCCAGCTCCGCGAGCCGCTGGAACACCTTGGCCCTCACCCGGGGGCCCTCGACCTTCCAGTCCAGGCCCTCGTGTTGGTGGGGCACGGGCACCAGCACATAGAGCGCGTCCTTGCCCGGCGGCGCGAGACTTGGGTCCGTATGGGCCGGCGCGTTGACGTAGAAGCTTGGATCCTCGGGCACGCGGAAGCGCTCGAAGATGTCGTCGAACGAGCCCCGGTAGTCCCGCCCGAAGTAGACGTTGTGGTGCAGCAGCTCGTCATAGCGCCGGCGCATCCCCAGATAGAGCATGTAGCCGCTGGAGGTGTAGCGCAGCGAGTCCTTGCGCTTGAGCCGGGTGACGCTGGGGTCGAGCAGCTTCTCGTACGCGTAGGGCAGGTCCGCGTTACACACCACCACGTCCGCCGTCACCACCTCGCCGTCCTCCAGCAACACGCCCGTCGTGCGCTTGCCCTCGGTGAGGATGCGCTTCACCGGACGGCCGTAGTGCAGCTTCACTCCCTCCTCGCGCGCCACCTTCTCGAGCGCCAGGGGAATGGCGTACAGGCCGCCCTCGGGGAACCACACGCCCACGCCCAGCTCGGTGAAGGGCAAGAGCGCGAACACGCCCGGCGCGGCGTATGGCGACACGCCCAGGTACATGGACTGGAACGTCATCGCCGCGCGCAACCGCTCGTCCTTGAAGAAGCGCCCGACGTCCGAGTACATGCGCCGGTGGGCCCGCACCTCGAAGACGCGCTTGAGCACCGAGGGCACGAAGTAGTCGGAGATGCCCGAGTAGTTGCGGCCCACCAGGTGATCCAACCCCGTGCGGTACTGGATGCGGCCCTGGGCGAGGAAGGCCAGGTAGCGCTGGAAGCTGCCGGGCTCCACGCGCTCCAGCTCGCGCCCCATGGCGCACAGCTCGGAGGTGAAGGTGATGACCGAGCCATCCCTATAATGGATGCGGTAGTTGGGATCGCACCGCCGCAGCGTGAGGTAGTCCTCCATGCGCCGGCCGAGCGCGGTGAAGGTCTCCTCGAAGACCTCGGGCATGAGCACGATGGTGGGGCCCAGGTCCCAGGTGAAGCCGTCCACCTTCAGCTGGTTGCAGCGCCCGCCCGGGCCGCCCGTCTTCTCGAACAGGTGCACGTCGAAGCCCTCGTGGGCCAGACGCGCCGCCGCGGACAGCCCCCCCACGCCCGCGCCCACCACCACCGCCTGTCGCTTGCCCGGCTTCACGGTGCGTCTCCTGTCACGGTCTGATGGGCCAGCGAACCGATGAGCGCCTGGAGCAGGTCGCGCACCCCCTGGGGGTTCGGCAACGAAGAGAGCGCGCGCAGCGAGCCGAAGGTGGCGCGGGCCATCAGGGACTCGGTGGCCGAGAACCCCCCCGCCTCTTCCACCAGGAAGCGCACCCGCGCGACAACCGCGCCGTCCCGTTCGTCATGCGGAAGACGCTCCAGGGACTCCAGCTCCCGGCGTGCCTCGGGCGTCGCGCGGGACCAGGCCGCCACGAGCGGAAAACCACAACGGCCTCGAGCGAAGCCGGACAGACCGGCCCATTCCTGGCGCAGGCCCGCCGCCAGCCCCACGCCACACCCCACCCGCGCCAGCCGCAACCTCGCGTCGCCATCCGCTCCGGCCAGCATCGCGCCGCACACCAGGGACGAGGCCAGGCCCTCGCGCACGGCTCGCAGGCGCACGAGCCGCAGCGCCCGCCACACCCCCCCCCGCTCGCGCAGGCCGCCCCCCTGGTCCGCCCCGCACAGGGCCGCCGCGGGGACGCGGGGGAGGCGCCAGCAATACTCCGCG